>Ga0222715_10005967_pt1 | contig 10344 bp, 6 predicted proteins | sample C33_9DmetaG_FD_165056 | JGI IMG/M metagenome (GOLD analysis project Ga0222715, IMG submission 165056) | Estuarine water microbial communities from San Francisco Bay, California, United States - C33_9D | ecosystem: Environmental > Aquatic > Marine > Unclassified | place: USA: California... | reverse complement strand
AGCTCACACTTCTCGTCCATGATGAAGCTGGAAAATGGGAGCGTCCGGAAAACATCCTCAATAACTGGCGCGTCACAAAAACCACCCTCAGGCTCGGTTCGAGAATAATAGGTAAGTGCATGATGGGATCAACGAGCAATGCTCTTGATAAAGGTGGTGCGAATTTTAAAAAATTATATAATAATTCAGATGTTACTAAAAGAAATAAAAATGGACAGACTCGCTCGGGATTATATTCTTTGTTCATACCTATGGAATGGAATTTCGAAGGATTCATCAACTCTTATGGAATACCTGTATTTAACACACCACAAGAGCCTATCGAAGACAACAGGGGAGATAATATTAACGTCGGGGTTATTGAACATTGGGAGAATGAAGTAGAGGGTTTAAAAGGTGATGCAGACGGTTTAAACGAATTTTATAGACAATTCCCAAGAACGGAAGAGCACGCATTTAGAGACGAAGCTAAGAACAGTATATTTAACTTAGCTAAAATATATGAGCAAATTGATTTTAATGACGACATTACAACAGAAGCTAATGTTACCACGGGAAGTTTTTCATGGTTGAATGGCATTAGAGATACAAAAGTACAATTTACACCTAATCCAAATGGAAGATTTAAAATTAGTTGGGTACCAAGTATTGATTTACAAAATAGTATTATAAACAAGAATGGAGTTAAGTATCCAGGAAACGATCATATGGGAGCTTTTGGTTGTGACTCATATGATATATCAGGAACAACTGATGGTAAAGGTTCTAAAGGTGCATTGCACGGTTTAACAAAGTTTAGTATGGAGGATGCTCCTCCTAATAGATTTTTTTTAGAATATGTAGCAAGACCTCAAACAGCAGAAATGTTTTTTGAAGATGTTTTAATGGCATTAGTGTTTTACGGGATGCCAATACTTGCGGAAAATAATAAACCAAGATTATTATATTACTTAAGAAGAAGAGGATACAGGGGATATTCTATGAATAGACCTGATAGATTGTGGAATAAATTATCTGTTACTGAAAAAGAAATTGGTGGTATACCGAATTCAAGTGAAGATATAAGACAAGCTCATGCTGCAGCAATTGAAACATACATTAACAGTCACGTAGGTATTACACCTAATGGAGATTACGGAGATCTATATTTTAATGAAACATTAAACGATTGGGCTAAGTTTGATATAAACAAAAGAACAAAGTTTGATGCAGCAATTAGTTCAGGGCTAGCAATTATGGCTTGTAATAAGAATAGATACAGGCCAAGTGCAGAAAAACAAAAATCAAAAGTTAACATTAACTTTTCGAAATACGAAAACAAAGGAATTACATCAAAAATAATTAATTAATATGGCTGAGTCAGTTATAAAAAGTTACTTCCCAAGCCAAACAGCTAGCGATGATGAAAAATTAGGATTGGATTACGGTCTTAATGTCGCTAGAGCTATCCAAAATGAGTGGTTTAAAAAAGATAGAGGATCAAATAGATTTTTTGTTAATCAAAACAATTATCACAAATTAAGATTATACGCTAGGGGAGAACAAAGCATACAAAAATACAAAGACGAACTATCTATTAACGGTGATTTATCTTATTTAAATTTAGATTGGAAGCCAGTACCAATAATTCCAAAGTTTGTAGATATTGTAGTAAACGGTATCGCCGAAAGAACTTATGATATAAAGGCACATTCACAAGACATTAATGGCGTAAATAAAAGAACGGCATATATGGAAGGTATTCTTGCGGATATGCGTACTAAAGAATTTGGTAATTACGTTCAAGAACAATTTGGTCTTAATGTATTTAATAACGATCCCGCTACGTTACCAGATAATGAAGATGAACTTCAACTACATATGCAGCTTAACTATAAACAAGCTGTTGAGATTGCTGAGGAGCAAGCTATTCAAACGATACTTAACCAAAATCAATATGAATTAACAAAGAAAAGATTCTTTTACGATTTAACTGTTTTAGGTATTGGTTGTGTTAAAACGTTATTTACACCTTCGGAAGGCATCGTAGTTGATTATGTAGATCCTGCTAATATTGTTTATTCATATACTGAATCACCTTATTTTGATGATATATATTATGTTGGTGAAGTTAAGACTATAACTATAAGTGAATTAAAAAAACAATTTCCTGATTTAACTAATGAGGAATTAAAAGCAATAACAGAACAAGGCAATCAAGATTATAGTATTTATAATAAATACAATAGCCAACAACAAAATCAAGATAATAATTCAGTGCAAGTTATGTATTTCAATTACAAAACTTACATGAATGAAGTTTATAAGGTTAAAGAAATATCAACGGGTGCAGAAAAAATTATTAAAAAAACAGATGCTTTTAATCCACCCGCAGACAGTAACCTAAGGTTTGAAAGAATAGCTAAGAACATAGAAGTATTATACGAAGGCGTTTTTATACCCGGGTCTAATAAATTATTAAAATGGGAACTTGCGGACAATATGCTTCGTGAAAAAAGTGATGTTAATAAAGTTAAACTTAACTATTCTATTGTAGCACCTAGAATGTATAATGGTAAAATTGAATCTTTAGTTAGTAGAGTTACAGGCTTTGCTGATATGATACAATTAACACATTTAAAAATACAACAAGTATTATCAAGAATGGTTCCCGATGGTGTTTATTTAGACGCCGATGGTTTAGCTGAAATTGATTTAGGTAACGGTACAAATTATAATCCTCAAGAAGCATTGAATATGTTTTTTCAAACAGGATCTGTAATTGGTAGATCATTTACGTCTGAAGGCGACATGAATCCTGGTAAAATACCTATTCAGGAAATAAGTAATAATGGAGGTGCTAATAAATTAGCTCAATTAATCAGTACATATAATTATTATATGCAAATGGTTAGAGACGCTACTGGATTAAATGAAGCAAGAGATGGAAGCACACCCGATAAAAATGCTTTAGTTGGTGTTCAAAAGCTTGCGGCTGCAAATTCAAATACAGCAACAAGACACATATTGCAAAGTGGTTTATTTTTAACAGCTGAACTTGCTGAAAAAATATCATTAAGAATATCAGATGTTATAGAATATTCACCAACAAGAAACGCATTTATACAAAGCATAGGCGCACATAATGTGGCTACGTTACAGGAAATGTCAGAATTACATTTATATGATTTTGGCATATACTTAGAATTAGCACCTGATGAAGAAGAAAAACAATTACTTGAAAACAATATACAAGTTGCTATTGCGCAAAACAATATAGAACTTGAAGATGCTATTGATATTAGAGAAATTAAAAATACTAAATTAGCAAATCAAGTGCTTAAGTTAAGAAGAAAGAAAAAGCTTGAAAGAGATCAAAAGGCTCAACAACAAAACATACAAGCACAGTCTCAAGCTAATGCCCAAGCACAACAAGTTGCAGCTCAAGCAGAGGTGCAAAAGCAGCAAGCTTTAACACAAAGTCAAATACAATTAGCACAGGCTAAATCACAATTTGATATGCAAAAAATGCAAGGTGAAGTGGAAATGAAAAAGCAACTCATGCAACTAGAGTTTCAAATGAATATGCAACTTCAGCAAATGACTATGCAGTCTAAGGATGCTGAAATGAACGCAAAAGAAGATAGAAAAGACGATCGAACAAAAATACAAGCTAGTCAACAAAGCGAGCTCATTGAGCAGCGAAACAGTAAAACACCCCCTAAAAAATTCGAATCCAGTGGAAACGATATATTAAGCGGTGATTTTGGCTTAGGTGCGTTTGAACCTAAGTAATATATAATGTATAATCATATAATATTTTATCATGTCAAAAAAAATGAAAGCTAAAGCCGTAGAAGCTGAAGAGTTGTCTACAGCTGAAAGAGAACAAAAAGTACAAGAAAATGCGGGAATCAAAATTGACGACGGCGTTTACAAGGTGGATATAACAAAACCACCAACATCAGAAAAAGAACCTGAACTAGAACCGGTTAAAGAAGAGCCGGCTGAAGAGGGAATTAAAGAAGAGCCAGTGTTAGAGGAAAGCACTGAAGAACCTGTTGCAGAAACAGAAGAAAAACAAGAACCAATACTTGAAGAAATCGGTGATGAAGAAAATACAGTTGACGATACAGGAGTGGAAGAAAGCTCTGAAGTTGCCGACGATACACCGGAGCAAGAAGAAGTATTGCCGGAAGAAAAAACACAAATAGAGTATCCGGAAAATATTCAAGAGCTTGTTAAGTTCATGAATGATACAGGGGGAAGTTTAGAAGACTATGTAAAATTAAATAAAGATTATGCAGGATATGAAGACATGTCTTTATTGCGTGAATTTTATGAAAAGTCCAAACCTCACTTAACATCGGATGAAATTAGCTTTTTAATTGAAGATAAATTTTCATTTGATGAAGAGATTGATGAGCCTAAAGACATAAGAAGAAAAAAATTAGCATTTAAAGAAGAGGTTGCTGATGCGAAAAAGCAATTAGAACATCAAAAAGCTAACTATTATAAAGAAATTAAAGCTGGGTCTAAATTAACACAGGACCAACAAAAGGCTGTAGATTTTTTTAACAGATATAAAGAGGAATCTGTAGAAAAAGAAAAAACAACACAATCTCAAAGGAGTGTGTTCGACAATAAAACCAAATCTTTATTCAACAATCAATTCAAAGGTTTTGAATACAAGGTAGGCGATAAAAGATATAGGTTTAATGTCAAAAATGTGAACGAGGTTAAAGAAACCCAAAGCGACATCAATAATTTTGTCAAGAAGTTCTTGAATGAAAAAAATGAAATGAAAGACGCATCAGGTTATCATAAATCTTTGTTTACGGCAATGAATGCTGACGCAATAGCTAATCACTTTTATGAGCAGGGTAAGACAGATGCTATTAAAGAATCTGTTAAAACCGCCAAAAACATTAATATGGATCCGAGGTCGGGCCATAAAAATGTTGAGGCTAGCGGAATAAAAGCAAGGGTAGTTGGAGGCTTAGATTCAAAAAACCTTAAATTAAAACTTAAAAATTATTAAAAAAAATGGCAACAAACGTTTCATTTGCTGGCCCAGCGGCTGGCAGTATAATTAGCCCAAGTGCACAAAAACAAACACTTGCATCTAATTATTTAAATTTCCACGGTTCAGGTGGAGCAAATTGGTCACAACAATACTTACCTGAATTATACGAACAAGAAGTAGAAAGATATGGAAATAGAACTATATCTTCTTTCTTAAGAATGGTAAGTGCAGAAATGCCTATGGCTTCTGATCAAGTTATCTGGTCTGAACAAGGTAGATTACACTTAGCATACAATGCACAAATCAACCCTGTTACAGGTGTGATTGACACTATTACTGGTATTGACTCTGGAACTGCAGAAGCACATGCAGTAAGAAAAGGTGCAACAGTAGTAGCGGTAGTTAACAGTGTAGTATTTAAAGCGTATGTATCGGCTGGTATTGAAGCTGCAACTGACACATTAACTATTAAACCTTATGGTGCTGCAAACGTAGATGATTTAGCTGGTATCGCAGCAACTGACGATCAGGTTATTAAATTCTTTGTTTATGGTTCTGAATATGGAAAAGGATCTGCAAGCATGACTGATGCTGTTGAGCCAACTTTCAAGTCTTTTACTAATAAGCCACTTATTATTAAAGATCACTACGAAGTTAATGGTTCTGACACAGCTCAGATCGGATGGGTAGAAGTATCTGGAGAGTCTGGACAAAATGGATTCTTATGGTATTTAAAAGCAGAAGGTGATACAAGAGTAAGATATGAAGATTACTTAGAAATGGTAATGATTGAAGCAGAGAAAAAAGATGGTGGAGACGCTATCGTTCCTGATGGATCTGAAGGGTTATTTTCAGCTATCTCTTCAAGAGGTATCGTAGCAAGTAATCAATTTGACTCAGCTACACCAGCTGCTGATAAACTTCCTGAATTTGACTTATTATTAAAAGAATTAGACAAACAAGGATCAATTGAAGAAAACATGTTATTCTTAGATAGAGATGCAAATCTTTACTTCGATGATATGCTAGCAGGATTAAACCCGAATATTTCAGGTGGTTTATCATTTGGAGTTTTTGAAAACTCTCAAGATATGGCACTTAATTTAGGTTTCTCTGGATTTAGAAGAGGTTCTTATGACTTCTACAAAACTGACTGGAAATATCTTAATGATAAATCTACAAGAGGTTTAATAGGAGGTATAAGCGGACTTTTAGTTCCAGCTGGTACATCTTCAGTGTATGACCAACAATTAGGTAAAAATGTTAGAAGACCTTTCTTACACGTAAGATATAGAGCTTCTGAGACTGATGACAGAAGAATGAAATCTTGGATTACTGGTTCAGTAGGCGGTGCGCAGACGACTGGTGATGACAAAATGGAAGTTCATTACTTATCAGAAAGATGTTTAGTAGCACAAGCAACGAATAATTTTGTGTTATTTAACTCTTAATACTTAACGTAATTTTTACCCTCGTTGTTCTGACGGGGGTAATCATTACTCTATTAATTTTTTATTATATTATATCATGGCAAAACAAGAAAAAGTAGCGGTAGCAGAACCGCAAGTGAAAGAAGTATTAACTTCTAAAACCCCTAAATGGGAAATAAAAGATAGAATTTATGAGCTTAAATCTCAAAAAACACCTATCGTATTTATATTAAAAAGCAGAGGAGTACTTTGGTTTGACGAAAAACTAGGGTATGAAAGAGAGATTAAATACTGTGAGAATCAAAAAACAGTATTTTTAGATGAAATGAAAGGGCCAGAAAGATTAAGTCACATTATATTTAGAGATGGAAGACTTTTTGTGCCAAAAGAAAAAGTAACTTTACAAAAGTTTCTTTCACAATATCACCCTGAAAATGGTTCCACATTTGAAGAATTTAATCCAGTTCAAATAGCGGAGGATGATATTAGTTATCTTGAAACAGAAATTGAAGCTTTAAATTTAGCGCAACAAATTGATATAGATCAAACTGAAGCAATACTTAGAACAGAGATGGGGAATAAGGTATCCAGCATGACTTCTAAGGAGCTTAAAAGAGATTTATTATTATTTGCTAGGAAAAATCCAGAGCTATTCTTAGAGTTGGTTAAAGATGAAAACATTGAAATTAGAAATGTTGGAATAAAATCAGTTGAAATGGGTATTGTTAAACTTTCAAGTGATCAAAGAACATTTAAATGGGCATCGAATGACAGAAAACTTATAACAGTTCCATTCGACGAAAATCCATATTCAGCTTTAGCGTCGTACTTTAAAACCGATGAAGGTATTGAAGTGTATCAAACTATTGAAAAGAAATTAAAGTAAGCAATTGTAGGTAAGGGCCTGCTATTGTGGGCCTTTAACCTATAATAAAAATAAAATGAGTGTAAACATAAATACTGTATATCAAGCAGTGTTAGCTGTGACTAACAAAGAACAACGAGGTTATATAACACCTCAGGAATTTAATTATCTTGCAAATCAAGCTCAACTAGATATATTTGAGCAATATTTTTATGATGTAAACCAGTTCAGTAGACTTCCTGGCAACAGCACAGAATATTCTGATATGGTAGAAATATTAGATGAAAAAATAAGTTTATTTGAAAAAACTTCACAATCCGTAACTAACGGAATAACTTTACCTAGCGATCTATATAGGTTAGGCAGTGTTATATTTAATAACGCTGAAGCATCACAAGTTAAACAAAAGGATTGGATATATATAAAATCCACACCTTTAAATCAACCAACAAACGATTTTCCTATTTTCATTAAAGATGAAAGCGGAGTTAAAATTTACGGTAAAGACGCAAGCGGTAATGTAGAACAAAAGACATCAGGTGTTACTTGTAACTATATAAAACAGCCTGTAATTGTATCTTGGGCCTATAATTCTGTGACTGGAACTTACGATGCTAGTAATTCAATTAATTTCGAATTACACCCTTCTGAAGAAACCGAGCTTATAATTAAAATATTAGGTTTAGCTGGAATAATACTTAAAGATAATTCTTTATACGGTATTGCTAGCGGCGAAGACGTAAAAAACACTCAACAAGAAAAATCATAATAAATGGGGCTACTTAATCAAACACAACAACAATATTACGAAGGCGGAGATTTCGGAGGCTATCAATTTATAACGCTAAAAGACATTATAAACAACTTTATGTTGTCTTATGTTGGTGAAGATAAAATTATAGCTAAAATTAAAAGAACTAATGTGGCATTTTATGCTCAAAGAGCATTACAGGAACTTAGCTACGATACATTAAAGTCAGAAAAGTCAAATGAAATAGATATACCACCCACACTAGTAATGGCGTTACCACAAGATTACGTTAACTACGTGAAAGTAAGTTGGGTTGATGTTAATGGGGCGGAACACGTTTTGATTCCCGCATCACAAACAAGTAATCCGGAAGCTATTATACAAGATGATCAATATAATTTTACATTTGATTCAGATGGTAACTTATTAAAAGCTAATGAGTCTGAAACATGGAAAAAATTTAAAGGACAAAATACAGGGTCTGATGCTGTTAATGATTTTTATTTAACAGAAACACTTGATGGCAAAAGATACGGATCTAGCCCTGAAAATATGAATTCAAACGGATCTTTTTATATTGATCCTATAAAATCAAGAATACATTTTTCTGGTAATTTAACAAATAAAACAGTTACTTTAAAATATATAAGTGATGGCTTAGCTACTGATGCTGAAATGAAAATACACAAATTAGCGGAGGAGGCTATGTATAAATGTATAGCATATTATATTTTAGAAACTAAAATAAACACTCCTGAGTATCTAGTAATGAGATACAAAAAAGATAAATTTGCTTCGGTTAGAAAAGCAAAATTAAGATTATCAAATATTAAACTTAGTGAACTCTCACAAGCTTTAAGAGGTAAATCCAAACAGATAAAACACTAGAATATGCCTGAAATTAAAAACGCTTTCCTCAAGGGTAAAATGAATAAAGACCTTGACGAAAGATTAGTTCCTAATGGTGAATATAGAGATGCATTAAACGTGGACGTTGATTACTCAAGTAGTAGTGATGTAGGAGCGTTAAAAAACATTTTAGGTAATACTATAATAGATTCTATAAACTTGTCTTCAGCAACGCACATTGGTAGCGTAGCCGATACGGAGAATAATAAAATATACTGGCTAATAACTTCTGCAACTAAAGATGTTATAGCGGAGTATGATCAATCAACTGGTAATGTTAGTCCAGTTATTGTTGACTTAGGAAGTATTTTAAATTTTAATAGTTTAAAATTAATTACAGGAATAAACATATTAGACGGAACGTTATATTTTACAGATGATTTAAATGAGCCTAAGCAAATTGATATAGCGTATTGGAAAACACAAACAACTGATTTTAATACAGGAACAACGGGTTTATCAGAAGAAAGAATTACAGTAATTAAAAAATCTCCTTTGCAAGCTCCAGCTCTAATCATGAGTAGCTCCACCAAAGGCGGTGCGGGAACAATTGGAGGTAGCGCTATAACTATTAATTTAGATTTATCTAAAACAAGTTCAGGTAGTATTCTTGAAGATTCTAGAGATTCTGGATTTCTTATATCGGGCAGTTTTTCAGCGGCCCCAAACTATGCCGCAGGAGAGATAATTGTGTTAAAGCATGACTTTATAGAAACAGCTTCTGGAAATATTATAAAAATTGAAGCAAGAATATTGTTACCAAATAACTACGTTTCTAGTGCAACAACTTTTTCAAATGCTGAAATTTTAACAATAAGTGAAACTGTACCGGGTTCTACCGTACAATTCACAGCACTATTAGAGGAGGACGATCCTTTGTTTGAACTGAAGTTTCCTTTATTTTCATACAGATACAAATACACAAACGGGCAATACAGTTGCCTTGCACCATTTTCAAAAGCGGCATTTTTGCCAGACCCAACTAAATTAGGCGATAATTTTGAATATGATTCAAAAAATGGTTATAATTTAGCAATGACTAACAACGTAAGAAGTCTTACTGTTGCTAATTTAAATCATAATATAAGTTCAGATGTTACAGAAATTGATGTATTATATAAAGATTCTGTAAGTGCGAATGTATACATAGTAGAAACACTCAAGGGCGGTTCGTTACCCACAACTTTTGAAATTAAAAATGAACAAATATTTAAAACAGTTGAGGCAAATCAATTGTTAAGATTATTTGATAGTGTACCTAAAAAAGCAAAATCTCAAGAAATATCTGCTAATAGAATTATATATGCTAATTACACGCATCAATTTAATTTACCAACTGCAAACCCTATTTTTAATATTAAAATAAAAAACAGATATAATTCAA
>Ga0222715_10005966_pt1 | contig 10344 bp, 18 predicted proteins | sample C33_9DmetaG_FD_165056 | JGI IMG/M metagenome (GOLD analysis project Ga0222715, IMG submission 165056) | Estuarine water microbial communities from San Francisco Bay, California, United States - C33_9D | ecosystem: Environmental > Aquatic > Marine > Unclassified | place: USA: California... | reverse complement strand
CATTTCAAGTGAAGTATGCACCGACCTACTTTTGGGACGTGAGTCACTATTACGGATTTTCTATACAGGCGGGGAAAGACGTCCTCGAGCCTCTTGGATATAAGATTAAGCAGATTTACGACCACAACAACATCATGATTCTCGACACATCCGTGTACGACATGAAGGAGGATGTCGACGTCGCTGAAATCTATCGCACCGAATATTCCGAAAACGAGGCCGCGTTGAAGGCTTTACCATGGAATCAAGACGTCCACCATTGGACGAAGATGACACACGAACCCGAAAAGCTTTTGGATGAAATTTCTGAATATTTCACCAAGGCACACCGCGCGGATGAATTTGAAATCAGTGTTTCATCAAATATGTAAAACTTGTAATGCTTCATTCACACCAGGATGTCTTTCTATGTCCTCCATCCCCATCTTCACGTGGTGCATATATGCGAGGTCCAATCCCTGCATTTTGTACACGAGTTCTTCGAGCCCGTTGTCTTGACCGAGGTCACTTTGGTCGAGGTCCCCGGTGATTATCATTTTAGTATTAGGTCCCAATCTCGTGAGTAACATCTGCATCTGATTTGGTGTGGCGTTTTGCATTTCATCCGCAATAATAAGTGCATTGGTGAACGTGCGCCCTCGCATGTAACCCAGTGGCTCGATGCTGATGTTTCTTTCTATTTGCATTCTGGACAAGTATTGTTCGAAGATGTCATACATGGGTCTGGTCCATGGTTCCATTTTTTTATCCATCGTTCCTGGAAGATATCCAATGTCCTCGTCCGTTGGAACGATTGGGCGTGTGAGAATGATGCGTGTTCTGTTGGCGTCGAACAAATGGTCCATGGCCACGTGACATGCAAGCATTGTTTTCCCCGTACCGGCTGGACCAGTCGCGACGACGATTGGTTTGGGTCCTCGCAGGGCGAGCATGTACCGACATTGTCCTGCAGTTTTGGGAAAGTTCATTAAAAAAATGTAAGATATTAATATATGGTAAATAACAGCAACAGCAACAGCAATAATAATAAAGGTGCATTCAACTCTCCGCGAAGAACTAGTCAAAGAACACCGACGAACCCTTCGTCGCGCATCCGAGTCAGCACGCCACAAGCACCAGCGCGCCCGGTCGCTCGCAGAAATGTCACACCGACCCGGACCGCGGCTCGACGTCTTTTTAACAACACCGAAATGAGAACCTTTCTCACGCGAATGTTCAACAGCACCCCGTCGACTCCGAGGACACCAGCGCAGCGCACGCCGGTGAAAAGAAGTGCAAACTCCCCGAAGTCCTCTGCTTTCAAAAAGTACAAGAAAAATAAAAATAATAACAAAAAGTAAGTAACCATGCAGGTCAGCCCTGGGAGAATTCGACGCACCGCGCAGCGGACGCGCGCTGTGATGCGAGGTATCGACCTTTCCCGCGCTTTCAACGCTGTCGCGAATGATGCGACGCTCGTGTACGAGAACATGCCTCTCCCCCCTAACGCGCAAAACATTTTCACTTTGGGGTCATTTAAAGTGGGTGATAAAGTGATGAAGTACGCCCCCGGGAAGTACATCAAAGTGACTGATTTCGTGCGTTATTTGCGAAGTCCTCGTGCGGGGAAGTTGACGTTTCGTAATGACTTCGTCAACGCCGCGGGTAACAAAAAATTTAATAGCCCGGAAGGTGTGCGTTTCACTCGCGCATCTGTGAAATTTTATAAATTTGTGTAGTATAAAAAAATCAATTCCATAATAATAATAAGATGATGGAGGTGCAGAAATTTCATTTTATTAAATTTAAACCATCAGGGGCTTTCCTCACAATGAAGGATAAGACCCACCAGGTGAGGTATATGTGTTTCAGTTCGAGGCAAACGGCCGTGGACGCTGTGGAGTACATATCCCTTTTTAGGTCGCGCAACGGAACATTTCCGCAGTTAGACATGTCCGAGACGTTGACAAAAATAAATGTATCGCGAAAATTCAAAAAAAGAGAGGTCGCGGACGTGGCGCGGTTTTTTGAGATAGAAACGCATGACCGCGATGACTTGGATAACATGGCTCGTGCGACGAACTCACACTTTCTGTACGTGCACAAGTTTCAATACGACACGGATGCTAAAATGAACGTGTCGTTTTCGGGTCAGGAAGTAGATGCGTACGTAGACCCTCGAGATTACATAGACTGCCTCGAGTATAATTTAAAAATTAAGTAAATACATATAAGTATGTGTGGGATACTTTGTTTATTCGGCGAAGCGAGAGATGTGCCAAAAAACATTTTAAAGCATAGAGGTCCAGATGACTACGCATCAAAGACGTTGGGACGATGTCAGATGGACTTTTATCGTTTAGCAATAAATGACCTTTCCCCAGCGGGCATGCAACCCTTCAAATACGACGACATCATGTTCATGTGTAACGGGGAAATTTACAACCACAAAGAGCTCACGTACGAAAATGCGAGGAGTACGAGTGATTGTGAGTGCATTGGTCCCCACGTCAAGCATCTCGGCATTCAGCACACTCTCGAAGAGCTTCGTGGCGATTTCGCTTTCGTGTACACGAACGGAAAACACGTGATGGCGGCCAGAGACCCAGTGGGTGTGCGACCGCTGTTTTACACCCGTTACGCGAAAGATTCCATCGCTTTTTCGAGTGAGGTGAAAGGGTTATTATTTTTGAATACCCCTGTGCACATATTCCCCCCTGGTACTTTTTATGACTCGTATGTGGATGATTTCATTACGTATCATTCGGGGTACTGGCACATCAAGACGCACGTACCGCTTCAAAATAAATTAAAAGACGCGTTGGAAACTGCTGTGAAGATACGCATCGAGAACACGGAGCGAGACATTGGATTTCTTTTATCGGGGGGTTTGGATAGTTCACTCATCGCTTCCATCGCGCAGCGTATGATTGGTGAAATTCAAACGTTTTCCATTGGTTTAGAAGGGAGTCCCGATTTACTGGCTGCGAGAAAGGTGGCGAAGTTCATCGGTTCTAGGCATCACGAGGTGACTTTTACTTTGGAGGAGGGTTTAAAAGTACTCCCGGAAGTCATCGAGAGTTTGGAATCGTACGACACGACGACCATCCGTGCGTCTGTCCCTATGTGGCTTCTGTGCAGGTACATTAAAGAAAAAACATCTTGTCGGTACATCTTTTCCGGTGAGGGTGCGGATGAATTGTTAGGGGGGTACATTTATTTTAAAAACGCCCCTGGTGTGCACGAGCACGCCGCGGAGAGCATGCGTCGCCTTAAATTGATTCATCAGTTTGATGGTTTGCGAGCGGACAGGTGTGCGGGTGCGCATGGGTTGGACTTGGTGGTGCCCTTCTTGGACAATAAATTCATACACGCCGTGTTCACTATGAATCAAAAACAAAAGTGTGGCCCGTGTGAAAAGAAAGTGCTTCGTGAAGCGTTCGTGGGTTACCTTCCAGAAGAAATTTTGTGGCGTCAAAAGGATGGCATGAGTGATGCCGTGGGTACGGCTTGGGTTAACTTTTTGCGCTCGAATGCTGAGCACATCATCACGGATAGCGCGTTCATGGTTTCGAAAGCCATATGTAGTGAACACAACACGCCACTCACGAAAGAGGAAGTGTGGTATCGAGAAATATTTTGGAAATTTTATGGATGTCGTCACGACCACTTGATTTCGGAGATATGGCGGCCTAAATGGACAAACGTCACCGACCCGAGTGCTCGTCTACTTATAGATTAGAGTGATTTATGTATATAAAAATGAGTGAAAACTTCATCAGGAAATTTGACCCCAAAGAAAAGGAGCATGTCCTATGGCTTAAAGACGTGTGCACGTCTATGGCACAAGTTACGCGAGGCGATAAGATTGACGTTATCACCGTCGCTAACTCTAATCCCTTCGGTTGTACGTTGTCGTCACCCCTCGATTTCGCCCAGGCACACTTCCAGATGGCGATGAAGTACACGAGTGCCGTCCTCAGCGAAGACGCGTGGGTCCCAGGAAAAAATGTAGACTAGTAGTAAAGATGAAATTGCGTGCATCGGTGATTCTCTTTCTGATTCTCATGGTTACGGCGTTGATGTGGCGCTGTGAAAAGTACATCATGGACAACCGGGTGGATACGAATCCGATGCGTCGTCGTGGACAATTTTTCGACACGTGTTCTCCGGAAAACATGGAAGATTGCCCACGAAATAACAACCCTTTCGATGGTCTCCCTCTCCCTTAAAGATTTAATGCTATATTTATATATAGAATACTTGATGAATGCTACGCGTTCATATGCTCTCGACAAAATATCAGAAATACTCGGCCTTCCCAAGGATGACGTCATACCTATCAACCTCGAGAAGTCTATTTTGAATCATTGCGTGCGTCGCGTGCACGAACCTTCGTGGGAAAATTTTGATTTCATAAACACGTATCGACACAAATTTTTAGAAATCAAAAACAACCTCCAGCGTTCACCGAACCTGAAGAATGACATCGTCGCCAAAAAACTCAAGACGAAAGATGTCGTGGAAATGAAACCCTACGAAATGCACCCAGGGGGGCCGTACGACAGGATGATGGGTGATAGAATTCACAAAGAATTACGAAAAGAGGCGTTGGCCAAGGAAGTGAAGAATCAGGATGGATTTTTCGTGTGCGCCAGGTGTAAGACGAAGAAGACGACCTACTATCAGTTGCAAACGAGAAGTGCGGATGAGCCTATGACGACGTTTGTCTCGTGTCTCAATTGTGGGAAAAATTGGAAGTGTTAAGCCAGTGGAGTGAACCCGTGAGGTCGGTGTTTTGGTCACCGACTGATAGTATAAAATTGTAACCTAGATTTTGTTTCATCAAAATTTTTGTTTCTGCCGACGTGAATCCGAGTTTGTCGTACGTGATGCCGTTGTTCGCGAGTTGATTCATGGTCCATTGAATCACTTGCTCGAAACGTGGGCGCGCGGTGATGATGACGACGATGTATCCCGCCGCCTGCGCGTCCCAGAGGAGTTTTATCATGGGTGAAATCGGGCTGCCAGTCACGCGTAAGAGTGTGTCGTCGATGTCGAACATGACGGCGTCCCCTCGACGAATTTCACGTTTCATTAAATATGTGAGCCCCGCTTGACGTAGCTGGTCCATCTTACTTATAGATGTGATTAAATTATTAATCATGTCTACGTGTCCTGTGTGTTACGACACTAAAATAGGTGCCTTTTTCGTGTGTGGACACGGCTTGTGTAAATCGTGTGCATTTCGGTGGTTCATCGTCAGAGATTCATGTCCTGTGTGCCGCGAAGTCGTTGGTTCGTCATTTTGCGACGCAGTGGACCTGCCCCACATCAATCGGGAAAGGGCGCGCATGATGTCTCTCGGGAAGGGGTACGAGTTATCTTTTGATAAAAACGTATTCATCACGAGTCATGGTGTGGTAAGTTGGTTTAAAAAGAATGTTCACTTATAAGAATAATAATGTACGACCCCCCCATCAGTCATTATTCAGAGATTGACGTCTCGGAGTACGACCAAGACGAGCTCTTCAAATTTGTCGGAAAAGGTGGCCGCAAGTTTTATTACATCACACGTATTTTAGGTCTCGATTACCTCTGGTACGATAAGGAGCGTAAGAAGATTGAGATTTGGGGACCATACTACGTGCACCAGAACAATCAGTCTGCGCACATCATTCGTGCAGAGATTGATAATTTTTTTGAAAAAAACTCCCAGTAGGTTAGTTTTCACAAAAGAAAATTTACATCACGATGCCATTATTTAGTTTGCAAGATGTCATAGATGGTATAAAGGAAAAATCGGAACTACGTAGACTTCAGCGTCAGCCCATATATAGAAAGCAGGACTATTTGCTGGCAATTAAAGCGGATTATTTACGTCTAGGTTTACCTGAACCGGATTGGTTGGACCAGATTCCGGATGCCCCCCCTGGTCCACCTCCATCTCCCCCGAGCACTGAACCAAACCTTTGGTCGCACGATTGGATTGTGTTGAATCTTGATTGCGACGAGTCTACACAGCGTGTCAAGTGTCGGGTGTCTTATGCACTCTGTGAACTGCATAAAGAGTTTTATTCTCAGGGTTTACCCCCTCCTATAGAACATTTGGTTCGTTCTTATAAAGAGTTGGGGTTTTCCGATGATTACCTCATGGTTTTGATTAAGAATCATGACCGGAGAATTGCGCGCATGAAAAAACATGGACCCATGTTGGATAAAATATTCAAGCCGGATTCATCAAGTAAAAAAAAGAAGAAGAAGGAAAAACAGGAGATTGTGGAAGAGGAGGAAGAACACGAGGAAGATATAGAGGTCGACGAGGAAGAGGAAGAAGAGGAAGTTCCCGACGATGAGAATTTTGACATGGAGGTTGACGAAGATGATGAAAATGATGTAGATGATGTAGAGGAGGAGTACATATCTGACTAAACATAAAGATTAGAGTAACATAGATATGTAATATGTATATAGCGTGGGACACCGAGACCACGGGACTCCCCCGTGTCCGGACACCCCCCACGCTCAAGAACTTGCACAATTATGACACGTGTCGCATAGTATCCATCGCCGCGGTAAAATTCTCGAGTCGTGGTCGTGAACTCGCATCATTCCATAGAATAATTAAACCCGATGGGTACGTCGTCGGTGCGACGGAAATTCACGGGATTACGCACGACTATGCTATGGAAGAAGGCACACCATTTAACGTCGTCTTTAAAGAATTCATGGAATTCATCGGCCCCGTGCACACGCTCGTGGCACACAACAGCCGTTTTGACGAGAATGTGTTGATATCCGAGACGTTACGTTTCGGTTTGGAAATTCCAAAGGTTGACTTTTTGTGTACGAACCAGATGCACAAAGAAAAGTTGTTCAGACCTATCAAGCTCATTGACCTGTATACGAACATGTTTGGGAGGGGGTTCGATGGTGCGCACGACGCCCTGAACGACGCTCGTGCGTGTGGAGAGGTTTATCCTTTATTGAATGATTACGAACTGACGCAACGCGATGTGTGTGTGCCTAAAATCATAATCAAGGCGTCGGACGTCTCTTCTATCATGGGTTTGAGTCAATTCAAAAAGCCCCAAGATGTCGTGGAGGAGTTGTGGCGAAAGTACCTCCCCGGCACGTGTACCATGAAGACTAAAGATGAGCGAGCTTTGGACGTCATCGAGGCGACCCCTGCGTTACAAGCGGTTCGAGCTAAGATTGAAAGCTGCACGACCGAGGTTCAGAAGGAGAGAATGTCACTATTGGATGAGGTCGAGGCGGCGCCCATCACACCCGCGGAGAAGGGATTGGTGAAGGACCATTTCCGTAAATCTCTGTACACTTCTCACGGGGTACGACACGAGGAGAGGGCTGCGAAGGCGTATTCTCCTGGTCTCGTGGAGGATGACACTTTTTACAAATACGATGTATGTACTATAGAGGGCACGCTGTACCAAATAGTTGGTCGCGTAGACCGCGTGCGAATCAACGACGATGGGAGTCGGACTTTGATAGAACTCAAGAACCGAACGAGGGGTTTATTCAATCGTCTTCGTGACTACGAGGAGGTTCAATGTCGGGTGTACATGGGCATGATGAAACCATGCGTGCGCGACGCGCTTCTGGTTGAGTCGTACAACGGGGAGATGAAATCTTACTTGGTGCAACGCGACGACGCAAAGTGGTATGCTATCACACGAAAAGTAGAACACTTCTGTTCATATTTCCATCATTTAATATCACATAAGGACTAAGCTCTTTTTATTATTATGTATCTTGCATGGATTGCTAGATTTCCAATATTTGTATTTTATGTCGGTTCTTTCGCGAGTTATCTCGTGGCTCGGTGGGTCTTCACTCAGAATGATTGCCTTTCAGTTTGGCGTTGGGGTAATTTCGTCTGTGAAATCAGTGAGACCCACATGCGAACGGCGAAATCCCACTTGATGTCAAAAACTTTGGGTGCCCTCGGGGCTGCCATGACTTTTTTATCATCATCAAAAGCAGTGAGTTTTCTTGAAAATAACCGCCAGTTTACAAAATCAACAGATTCAATTACACTATAAAAATGGAAGAAATTCTTATTGAAATCAGAGACCTACTTAAAGACTTTATCGCGACCCGACGTGTTCCCGACGTGGAGGAACGCGTCGGCGAGAACAAGGTCAAACGAAATGTCGACGAATCGACGCAATGTGTTGGTTTCACGGCGAAAGGTAACAAATGCACCAACAGAGCTATAGGGTGTAGTGAATATTGTGGAATGCACGGCGGAAATAAAAAACGCAAGGTTGTTGTTGGTTCAAACACGAAGAGTGAAAAAATCATACCTGTTCACACACACCACACAGACCCTGAAAGGTCGTGCGATCTCTGTATCCAACATGGTGATTCACTGCAACCGACTGCACCCGATGCATCCTATAGTGTCGCGGAGCGTCTTAAGGAAATGCTCTCGAACGAGTTGTAATTAACACTGATAGGCGGTGCATCCTGTATTTCTACTTCGTATACTGATGGTTTCCCAGTTGGCCTCGCCATGACTATACGACACTCCTCAGTCCCGACGAATGCGGGGGGCACTATTATAGGTTTGCATAGTAGTAGCATCATTTATAATATATTTTCATAAAAAACCCCCAGTTATCAATACATCTTTAAGCTTTTCAGAGCATTCCATTATGACTATGAATCTTGACTTTTGGCGTAAGCTTTCCCCGAAGCAATTCACGGAGCGTCTTTTGTCATTTTCTGAAGATCATTGTAGATTTTTACCTGAGAATGGATACATTTGTCTTATGAATGCTATTAAGGTTCTTCATGAGCGTATGGTTTTTGATGATTCCGTTGACTCTGGTGATGAATTTAGTTCTTATAGTAGTCGTGATAGACTTATCGATGCTATTATATATTTTAAAGGAGAGAAGTCAAAGTTGATGCGAAAAAAGGCATACTACGATGACTTTAAGATATACAAAAAGTTGACAAAAAAGATTCGTGAGGAGTGTATTCGTTACATTGCTAAATCTTTGTATGGTGTTGTTTTACCTTATTTGACACCTAAATGTTTATATCGTGAGTGTGGTCATGAAGTGAGTTCTTCTGAATATATTTCATATCTTTCTTCACGTAATTTGAATATGGTTCGATATAATCGTATATATAATGATGTTGTTTGTTATCTTGATGCTCGTCTTTTAGAATTTGAAAAATTATATTCGGACATGTGACATTGTAAAAAAAATCAGTCTTGTTGATACAAACAAATGAAAAATATTTTTTTTAGTATTGATTGGAGAAACAAAAAAATAATTTTTCCAATGAATCATAAGTGTTGTGAAAAAAAATCTTCGGACATATGGTATTGTGAAAAAAAAACATTACTTTTCAAGTCTCGTCGAGAGTCATATATAGTAATCATGAGTGAACACAAACAAATGAAAATATTTTTTTTTAGTATTGATTGAAGAAACAAAAAAATAATTTTTCCAATGAATCATAAGTGTTGTGAAAAAAAAATCACTACTTTCGATGTCTCGTCGAGAGTCATGTATACAAACAAATGAAAATATTTTTTTTTAGTATTGATTGAAGAAACAAAAAAATAATTTTTCCAATGAATCATAAGTGTTGTGAAAAAAAAATCACTACTTTTCAAGTCTCGTCGAGAGTCATGTATAGTAATCATGAGTGAACACAAACAAATGAAAAATATTTTTTTTAGTATTGATTGGAGAAACAAAAAAATAATTTTTCCAATGAATCATAAGTGTTGTGAAAAAAAATCTTCGGACACATGGTATTGTGAAAAAAAATCACTACTTTTCAAGTCTCGTCGAGAGTCATGTATAGTAATCATGAGTGAACACAAACAAATGAAAAATATTTTTTTTAGTATTGATTGAAGAAACAAAAAAATAATTTTTTAATGAAAGATGACAATGTGAAAAAAAACTCATCAAAGTTCCGAGAAATTGTATATGTTTTCTTCGAAGTTTGTGAAGTTTGTGATGTGCCTAGGGGTGACCGATGCTCGTCAAAGTTCCGAGAAATTGTATATGTTTTCTCCGAAGTTTGTGAAGTTTGTGATGTGCCTAGGGGTGACCGATGCTCATCAAAGTTCCGAGAAATTGTATATGTTTTCTCCGAAGTTTGTGAAGTTTGTGATGTGCCTAGGGGTGACCGCGCGACGGGCTAAGGACCATCAAATTTAATACAAACACAGCTCATACTATTTACCCATAGAGTGGGAATTAGGTCATAAAAAGTTTACGTAAGGTTTCCAGTAGGCCTCGTGCTCCAGCCCCGTCATAAAGGGGGGCCTGGACCCTAAGAAAAACCCCAGGCCACGTTTTTTTTCTTAACCAT
>Ga0222715_10005965_pt1 | contig 10345 bp, 7 predicted proteins | sample C33_9DmetaG_FD_165056 | JGI IMG/M metagenome (GOLD analysis project Ga0222715, IMG submission 165056) | Estuarine water microbial communities from San Francisco Bay, California, United States - C33_9D | ecosystem: Environmental > Aquatic > Marine > Unclassified | place: USA: California... | reverse complement strand
TGTTTAGTACGTGTTTAGTACGTGTACTTTGGATGCGTTTATGCGGATGAATATGGGTGCCGGGATGTGAGGGCGACACCCGCGTGTGCGGGGCGTCGCGCCGCGGCGCGACCTCGCGCGTCGCCGCGCATGTCGACGCTCGCGCGCGCGCTCGTCGCGTGCGCGCGACGACGCGCGAGGTCGACGACGCGAAACCGCGCGCGCGCGACGACGCGCTCGAACGGGCCGACGCGCGACGCGACGACGACGACGACGACGGCGACGCGAAGCGCGAAGACGTCGATGGCGACGACGACGAACGCGCCGTGGACGATCGATCGATACGGTGGGATCATCGTCGATAACGCGCACGACGCGTTCGTGACGGCGGCCGAAACGCCCGAGACGTTCGACGCGACGCTGGGGGGGTGGTTGGCGACGTGGCGCGCGAGCGGCGCGCGAGGGGTGTGGCTGAAGCTGGCGCTCGACGACGCGCGACTGGTGCCGGTGGCGAAGGAGCGCGGATTCGAGTTTCATCACGCCGAACGGACGTACGTGATGATGACGACGTGGTTGCCGAGCGATGAGGCGTCGACGATACCGAATAACGCGTCGCATCAGGTGGGCGTCGGGGCGTTTGTGTACGACGGCGAAAACGAAAAGGTGCTCCTCGTGCAGGAACGACGAGGCCCGGCGAGCGGAAGAGATCTGTGGAAGATGCCGACGGGGTTGCTGGAGGCTGGGGAGGATATTCCCGACGCGGCGGTGCGAGAAGTGTTGGAGGAGACTGGGATCGAGACGACGTTCGACGCCGTCGTGGGGTGTCGACACGGCCACTTTGGGTTGTTTGGCAAATCCGATTTATTCTTTTGCGTCGGCCTGCGCGTCAGGGATGGGGCGTCGAGGGAGATTAAGATTCAGGAAACAGAGATCGAGCGCGCGAAGTGGGCGAGCGTGGACGAGTTCTTGAATAATCCAAACATCGAGCCGGGTTCGCACGCGCACGCGCTCCACGAGCGGTGCGTCCGATGGAGCGTCGGCGATTACGCGGGCATCGTGGGTAAAAAATTACCCCTAGGATTCGGGCGTTCGGGAGATGTGTACACGTACGTCACCACGGAGGGCTCGACATAGCTGATTTTGATTGATTCATCGCTTTCGTGACTCTCGAGTCACTCGAGTTACTCTCGGCGCTCGCTCGCTCGGCGACCCAGCCCTCGCCGCAGTGCGCGCCTCGCTCGAACTCGTGACGCAGCCTCGCGCGACCGCGCCGAGACGTCGATCAGATGTCGCTGCGCACCGTGCGCGCGCCGTCGTGCGCGTCCGCGCCCCGAACGCGCGTTGCGTGCGAACGCCGACGCCAACCTCAACGGCCCGCGTCCGAACGAAATCGCCACGCCGTCGTCGCGCGCGCGAAGAAGAGCAAGAAAGACGTGCAAATGTCCGAAGCGGCGTGGTTTTTGGATCAGTTCAAGTACCAACAGCGGTACAAGGCGGATACGAACGTGTTCAGCATGCCGACGAGCGAGCTGCCGGGCGGGGACAAGCTCACGCCCGAGGGCGCGGCGGTGGGGGTTTTGTTTGGATTGCTCGGTGTGTGGTTCGCGGTCGTTGGGGTGAAGCTGATAAGCGTGACGTGGGCGTTGATTTTTACGACGCTCAAGTACAGCGCGATCGCGGGCGTGTTGGTGCTACTGGGAATACTAGCGAGTTAGGGTGAGCACCGCGCGAAGACCCAGCGTTGTAATTCTTTTCTTTTAGTTTGAATTCGTTCCTCTAAGCGCGCGTCGTCGTAATCGCTCACGTCATTGAAATTGTTTCGTTTATGCTCTCTAAACTCAAGCGCAAGGCATCGACCTCGGCGATGTTTCGCGATTTTGCGTCGGCGAGCGCGGCGGTGAGCGCTCGATACATGGTGAGCTCGGACACCGCGGCGAGGAGCGCTCGCTCGACGGCCGAGAGCTTGGATTTCGCTCGATTGAGCGACGACGCAGTTTCGATCGCTTCGTCTGCATTTTCGGCGATGACCACTCGCAAACGTTCAATCTCTCGATCGATGTCTTGACATCTCAGTCGACGCCTCGCGAGCTCGCGCTCTTGGTCTTGAATTCTCGAGCCCACGCTCGCAAGCTTATCGTTAAAATCGTCCACGTCAACGTCGTTTTCTTCCTCACCCTTCGGACCGTGAATTAAGCGCCATCGCGTGTGCTCGTTTGGATCTTCCAAACGCTGACTCAGATTCTCCGCCGAGACGCGCATCTCGTATAGCGTCGAGCGCTTGCTCGAAATCTCGGCTTGGTAGCGCGGTATGGCGGCGACGTTTCGCCGTGCGACGATCAGGGAACGCTCTAGGTCGTGCACTTGACGGCGTAGTGTTTCACACTCATGCACACGCAGCGCGAGCTCTTCTTCACACTGCCGGCTGACGTCTTCGGAGGTGGCGATACGATCGCACAGTTGACACAACTCGTCGTTTCGGTCGAGTAACTCCATGGCGACTGCCTGACGTGATTTCACAAGCGCCTTTGATTGCTCGAATAAAAGCTCTTGATCGCACTTACCGGCCTTGAGCTCGTTTTCTAGTTTTCCAAGCTCGGTTTCACTCACCTCCATGTCCGCTCTCGCGCGCAAGATGACGTGCGAGACGGCGTCGTTTTGATTTCGGCGCGCGTCCCTCTCGCGCTTCTTCGCATCCGTCTCTCCGCGCGCCGCGGAAACTTCCCAATCTTTCTCTTGCGCTTGACGCTCGAGCTCGAACGTTTTCACATGTAAACGCTCATTTTTTTCTAGAGTAGCTCCGGCGATGACGCCAGACTTTCTCACGATCGTCGCGAACGCGTCGCGTTGCGTCGTCGTCAATTCTCGCAAGCGTTCAAAGTGCGAGCGGCGCTCGCGCGCGTCGTCAATATTTGACTTCACATCCATCATCTCCGCATCGCGGATACGCAATAGCGATTTTAATTGTGCTATGTTTTGTTGCACGCCTTGGTGACGCTTCATCGCGCGCGAGACCCTGTCGGCGACGTACTTTTGTATGCGATTTCTCGCCGCCTCCTCGCGACGAAGACATTTTACTTCATCTTCTAAATCTGCAATTTCTTGGCGCACGGTGACGGTCACGGTGTGCGCGAGCAAATCTCCTTTGGTGATTTCTGCCTTGCACTCTTCCCTACGCTCGTTCACGTCGAGTCTGAGCGCATTTTGCTCTTCTATGGTACGCTTGGTGTCGCGAGTCGCCGTGGCCAGCTCGCGTTCGAGCGCAGCCTTGGTCCCTTCGACGTCCTCGACAATGTCGGCAATCGAGCGCGCGTTCGTCAACATTTCGTTCACGAGATACGTAAGATGTGCGTTTGAACGCGTCTCACGAAGCAACGTCTGCTTAGCTCGAGTCAAAGACTTCTGACACGCGCGTCGATCGAGCTCGCGGCGCACGCCCTCGGCGGCGATTTCGTCTCGCGCCAACGATTCCCGCTCCAAGAGCGCCTTGAGATCGTTTAAGCCTCTCTCCGCGGTCGACATCTGCTCGTCAAACTTCGCGTTCTTGCTCACGTGTTCGCTCAATTCTTGCTCGTTGCGCCGCACCGACGTCTCTGCGTCGTTTTCCGCGCATCGAAGCGTCTCCGCGCGGGTTTCAAGCGCCGCCGCGTCGGCTCGAGCGCGCGTCAACGTCTCGAACAGTGCGTCTTTTTCCGCTCGTATTTTCCCCAACGCCGCTTTCTCACCCTTTAATCTGTCGCGCTCGATTTCCAGTGCCTCTCGCACGCTCGCACACGCGCGTTCGACCTCGCGCGCGCGTCGTTCTCGCTCGTCTCGGCTCGCCGTCAGCGCCTCGGCGCGCTTCCCGCATCCCTCGATTTCCTCGCGCAACATCTCGCACTCCTCCCGCGCGCTCACGACCATCGGCGCCAACCGCTCGGCCTCGTGCCGTCTCGCCTCTTCCAAAGTCTTCATCACCGCGTCTCGCTCCCCCCGCAGCGATTCCACCGTCTCACCGCGCCCGCGCGCTCGAATCCTCGCCTCCTCGCGCTCCGCCTCCGCCGCGCACCGCGCGACCGCCACGTCCTCCTCCCTCGCCTCCGTCCCGAGCGCCTTCCACCGCGCCCCCAGCGCCTCCGCGCGTCGCTCTAACCGCGCCGATCGCCGTTCGATCGCGCGCGCCTCCCGTCGCGCGCGACGCGCGTGCGTCGCGACGTCGTCGCCATCGCATCGCATCGCCCGCCTCGCGCGCGAGACGAACCGTCGCGGTCGTCGCGCCGATCGATCGCGCGTCGTCGCGTCCGTCGCTCGCCGACCGCGCCCCGCGCCGCGCGCGCGCGATCGAGCGTCCTCGCGCGCCGCGCTTCGCCTCGTCGCGCGCCGCGCTCTGCGCCGCGCGCGCCGTCCGCGCGGCGTCCAAAAATACTCGCCGTCGCCGTCGTCGAGTCGCCGTCGCGCGTCGGTTCGTCGGGCGCGGCGCGGACGCGCAGGCTGGACAAAACGCAATCGCGTTTTTGGAACTCATGGTTCTAAATATCAGTAAATACGTAGAAAACTCGATGAGAATATGTTGACCGGTGCCGGGGACCGGCACCGGGGACCGGCACCGGGGACGCGGCACCGGGGACCGGGGTCGGCACGGCACCGGGGACCGGTCGCGACTCGGCGAAGAGGGGGTCGACGTGGGCGAATTCGCCACGTGGCGGATTGACGGAGGCGCGGCGACGCCGCGACGATTCGTCACGCGGCGACGCGATGACGCGCGCGGCGACGCGACGACGGGCGACGACGGACGACGCCGAGGACGAAACGATCGCGCGCGATGATTCGCTGAGTAAATGGGCGCGAGAGCTCATCCCGACGCTGAGCGTGCACGCGGACGACCCCGCGCTCGGGATGACGCTGGACGCGCTCGGACGAGGCGCGGACGCGGCGACGGCCACGGTGCGCGAGGTGACGACGGCGGTGGCGCGACAGGCGTCGACGATCGACGCGAGGATATTCGATCGATTGCCGGAGGAGGCGGGACGGCAGAACATGGGGGAGGTGTGGGCGAAGATTAATTCGAGCGGCGCGAGCGGGACGGGAAGCGGAAACGGGCTGAGGGAGCTGCCGAGCCTGCCGAGCCTGCCGACGATGAATTTTATGCAGTTGACGACGGCGTTGGCGTCGGTGGACGTCGGGGGGAGCGGGACGGCGAAGAAGGCGACGACGAGGAAGACGGCGACGGCGACGGCGAAGAAGGCGACGAACGGTAGGGCGACCGCGGTGAAGAAAACGACGACGATGAAAACGACGGCGAGCGCGTCGTCACCGCCGTCCCGAGTGTCGATGATGATAGTTCCCACCGTTCCGGGCGTGTCCTACGAGCCGAAGCGGTTGAAGAAGCGCAGCGGCGTCGCCACGCCTCCGGCGTTTCGACAAGCCATCGCCCCGCGCAAGATGGGACGGAAGCCGAAAGGCGCCCCGAAAGAGACCGAAGCCGAGAAAGCGCTCCGCATGCAAGAGCGTTTGTTCCGCAACCGCGAGAGCGCGGCGAGAAGTCGCGAAAAGCGCGAGAGCGCGATGCGAGCGCTCGAAGACGAAAACGCCGCGCTTCGCCGCGAACTCGCGGCGACTAAAGCGAAGCTCGCCGCTTTGCAGCGCTCAGGAGGTCGTCAATAATATTCCGCGCGACTGCCCGCGAGCGCTCGATGAAATTTAGTGCAATAAATATGATGTGTTGTGTATTTCGCCGCGCTCGTCCCGAAAGAGTTGTTGAGCGTCCGAGCCCGCGCGCGAGCCGTACATCGGCGCGCGCCCGCGCGCGACGGCGCGCGCGCCGCGGTCCGCGCATCGCATCGATTTCAACGCGCGCGCAGAGTTTCATGCATTCTGAGTCCTCCGACGCGTCCCGAGCGCCGCGCGAGGGCGAAGCTGAAGCTGTCCCAGCGGGGACATCATCTTCCGCGAGCGAGGGCAGTCTTCAACGGCGTAGACTCGCGCGACGCGAGCGATGGAAGCGCTACGGCGTCGTTGGATTGATCACAGCCACCTCTTTGTTCCTGTACGCCGATCAAAACCTCATCGGGCCGAACATGAGCGCCATGGCGGAGGAGTTCGGGATGGATGAAAAAGAGAAGGATGTCAAGCTGGGCGGATTGCTCCAGCTGGCGTTTTTCGTCGTCGGCTCGCCGGCGTCGCTGATCATCGGGTACTACGCCGATCGAGTGCGTCGAGTGCGGTTGTTCTTTTTGACGACACTGATCGGTGAAGGGCCGTGCATGGCGACGTATTGGGTGACGAGTTATTGGCAGTTGTTCGCGCTTCGCGCGTTGACGGGCATCGCGGTGGGCGGATGCTTACCGCTGTTGTTCTCGTTGTGCGGAGATTTGTTTGCGAGTCATGAGCGGAGTTACGTGGCGAGTTTTTTGACGATCGCGACGGGGGCGGGGGTGGCGCTCGGACAAGTGGTGGCGGGTACGGTAGGGCCGGCGTACGGGTGGCGACTTCCGTTCATCCTCACATCCGCGCCCGCAGTTGTGCTCGCAACGGTGATGGTTCTCGTCGTCGACGAGCCCAAGCGTGGCGCTCAGGAGGAAGAAGTTCATCGAATGAGGGTGCGAAGGGATACAACGAAAGATGTCGCTGAGCGGGATGATTTTGACGAACAAACGACGGCGCAGACGGAGGTCGAGCTCGAAAGCGGTGACGAAGTGGGAAATATTTCGTATAAAGCCAAGATGAATTGGAGCAAGCTCAAGAAGCAATTGCTTGTGAAGACCAACATCCTCGTGCTTGCGCAAGGTTTGCCGGGCACGGTGCCGTGGGGTGTGTTCAATTCGTACTTTGTCGATTTTTTACACAAACAAAAGGGTATGACGGTGCAAAACGCCACGGCGGCCATCACCGTCTTCGGCTTGGGCTCCGCCGTCGGCACCATTGGGGGGGGATTCATCGGTCAGAGGATGTACAATAAGAAGAAGAGCGAACTTCCGATTTTAATGGGACTGACGACCGCTATTGGGGCACTTCCGGCGTATTACTATCTCAACGTCAACGACTACGGTCCGGGGAGGATCGGTTTGTACCTGTCGTGCCTCGTCGGCGGCGTTTTCTGCTCGGTGACGCCGCCCAATGTGCGCGCAATTTTGTTGAATGTCAACCCACCGGAAACTCGCGGGAGCATGTTTGCGTTTTACTCACAAATTGACGACGTCGGTAAAGGCGGCGGACCCGCGCTAGTCGCCTTGCTCATCGTGAGCATGGGCAGACGAGTGGCATTCAACGTGGCGTTTAGCTTTTGGTTTGTGTGCGGTGTTATTTTGGCCTGCATTAAATTTACCATCGATCACGACGTAGAGATGGAACGAAGGGCCGTGCTCGAAGCTTTACAGACAGACGAAAACGAGGTGCCGACACCGATCGAGAGCGACGAGGATTTGCACGCGGACAGAGGGTAGCGCAGCGTGTACTGACACTTAGTGCATCATTATTACATCACATTAGATCATAGCGCAGCGTGTATTCACATTGAGTGCATTATTCTTCGTCCATGTCGTAAAATCATCCTATTCGGGCATCGGCTCTTCCTGCTCACTGTCAACATCCTCGTCTGGTAAATCTGCCGTCTTGTCATCCACCTCGGGCGCCTCGGTCTTGGTACGTGGCTCCTCTGCCTCGTCGTCCGAGGAGTCTGAGTCAGAGTCATCGTCGTTCTTCCCGAAAGCGCCACCAAGGTTAGCCAAGGTGATATCGTCGCCCAGTCTGTCGCCATTTGTTCCATCCTCGACCCCGACTTCGCGCGGACCCGAAGATCCGTCGGCCGTTTCCACGCCGGCGCCCGTCGCGGGGTTTCGAAGGCTTTCCGGCAAAGACGAGTTTCCAATCTCTGCTGAAGACAAACGAAGTGATCGCGACTTGGCGTTGCGCGGATAAACGATGATGTACAACACGTCGTCTTGATAAATCCAGCGGCACGTTTGCAAGTGCACGAGGGAAGGGAACTGACACAACAGCTCGAACGGCCGCCCCAACTTCGGGTTCGGGTTTGGCGGTCGCGCCGGATCGGCGCGCACAAAGGTTCGACCTTGATCATCGATGGACATCGAAAAGTCCGCGGCGGCATGTCCAAGCGCACGAATCGCGAGAACGTGGTATTGGACTCCGTGAGCCACTTGCGCGACTTGAAGCTGCACGTCTGATTTCGCCAGCACCGGGTATGGCTCGCGATCATCGGCCAGGTACTTACCCACCGCGCGCAGGAGGAGCGTTCTGAACGCAGTTTTGGAGATGTTAGGCCGCAACATGAATGGATCGCTCGTTTTCTGGCCGAACATCTTTGCTTTGACGTAAGGAATGCCCTCGGCGATTTGTGGCGCATCCGCGTCGTCCCCGTTGCGACCCTGCCGCCCGCCGGAGCCGCCGTTGTACACAAACTCCGACTCATCCAACACCCCGTTGCGCGATTTCGACACCACGCGTCCGCACAGACTCGACAGCATTGTCACCATGAGCTGCCCCTCGGTTCGATACGCCGGCCCGGGAATGCTCGTCTGCGTCACGTGCCACACCTGCGTGTCCACCGGCAACTCGCAAATCGTCATTCGCGACGCCTTCATCCCTTTCTTCCCGTTTCGTCCCCCGTTCCCCCGACCTCCTCCCCGCGCTCTCACCGTATGCGCCAAGTACTCGCTGTGCCCGATCGCCGCCTCGAGCGTCGGAAACGCCTCGCTCTCCACCACCGCCTCCACCTTGCCGTCCACGCTCAGCCCCATCGCGCGAATGACGACGTACCTCTCGCGCCCATCCGCCCCTCCCCCCTTCGTCGACGTCCCCGGCTGCGACATCTTCCCCTCGTCTCGCTCGCGCCGTCACCGCCCGCCTCGCGCGCGCTCGCGACGCGCCGACCGTCGCGAGATCGCGCCGCGGAATTCGAACCTCTTCGAACCTCGCCGCGTCGACGCCTCTCTCCGCGCCGCCCTCGCCCGCCGCGTCCTCGCGCGCGCGTCGCCGCGCGCGATTCGCGCCGATTCGCGCCGATTCGCGACTCGTCCCGATTCGCGCCGATTCGCGCGCGTCGAGCGCGCGCGACGCGTCGCGAGACGCCGCGCCGGGGAATCGCGCGGAGTCACCGGGCGCGCCCGATCGCGCGCGATCCGCGCGAGATCGGGACGAGTCGCGAACCGTCGTGGACGTACGTTTTTTTCGTGCGCGTCCGATGGGTGTTTGGGAGATAGAGTACGGAAGATGGTGCGTAATGTAGTGCGATATTGTCTAAACGCGGGGACGTCGAGGGGGGCGCGCGCAGTGAGGACGCGGTTTCGCGAGGCTCGACGCGACGTGGCCTAGTGGTGGCGGTGAAGCGCGGCGACGAGGACGGCGGCGGCGAACGCGCGAAGGAGCGCGAGCGAGGACCGCTTCGGAGATTTCGAGGCGTCCTCGCGAAGGGCGGTGAAGGCGACGGTGAGAAACCCGCCGGCGCAGAAGGCCTCGACGCAGTAGGGGACGTCGAGGGCGAGACGCGCGACGACGGCGGAGCGAGCGCTCGCGGACGCGCTCGCGGCGTCGAGCGCGGCCAGGACGACGAACGTGAGCGCGGTCGCGGCGACGGCGACGAGGGCGGAGAGAAAATTGAACCCCAGCGCCTCGGCGTCGGTGAAGCCCGAACGTCGCAAGATGCCGTAGTCGCCGAGCTCTTGCGGAAGCTCGTGCGCGAGCGTCGTCCACGCCGCGGCGTACCCGCGCGAAACCCCGCGCCGGGCGAACGCGATCGCGATCACGACGCCGTCGGTAAAGTTATGCACGGCGTCGGCGTACAGATTCAGCCATCCGCTCGTCGAGATCGTTCGCGCCGCCGCCCGTCGCTCGCGCGCTCGCGCGCTCGAGCCTCGTCCTCGGCTCGTCGCGCGACGTCCCCGCCTCGCCCCGCCGTCTTCCTCTCGCCGCGCCTTCGCCGCGCTCGCGATCGCCTCCAACCGATGAAACACCAAAATCCCCGCGATCGTCGCGCACGCCGCGACGACCGCGCCGTCCTCGCCTCGCGCGCGTCGCGCCGCGTCGAGCGCCGACGGCAGTTGACACCCGAGCGCGTCCGCGAGCATCGCCCCGATCGCCGCGTCGCTCAGCCACGCCAGCGCGCTCGCGCGCGCGCCGATCGCCATCAGCGCGCACCCGCACAGGGACGCGAGCGAGACGACGAGCGACGCCAGCGTCGCGTGCGCGGCGTCCGTCGCCGTCCACGCGCGTCGACGATGCAGTTGAAGACGATTCAGACCGCCGTCGCCGCGTCCGTGCGCGCGCGCGCCGCCGAACGCCGACGCGAGCGCCGCCGCCGTCGCCGCCGTCGTCGCCGCCGCGCGCCGCGACATCGCGCGCGCGCGCGCGCCGTCGAGCGCCGCGCGCGCGTGAG
>Ga0222715_10005963_pt1 | contig 10347 bp, 4 predicted proteins | sample C33_9DmetaG_FD_165056 | JGI IMG/M metagenome (GOLD analysis project Ga0222715, IMG submission 165056) | Estuarine water microbial communities from San Francisco Bay, California, United States - C33_9D | ecosystem: Environmental > Aquatic > Marine > Unclassified | place: USA: California... | reverse complement strand
CCCTGTCTTCAATTATGCCAAATAAAAATGGGTTTGCTACAGTTTCGCCACGGTTTCTGGCCCTGACTGCGACAGGATTTGAAATTGGCGCAGATGGATTGCGCGGAACTTCCATAAAGTCCCTTGGTGACTCTTCAATTAATGAAAGAAGGTCTTGGACCTCTTGTACTTGCTGAAGGTCATCTGGGGACAGGCGCTCTGTGAACGCATCCTCTTGATCGAAGAGGTCTACGACATCTGTTTGCTTGGCTCTTTCGGCTTGCCCTTGTTCGAGATTTGAAAGCCTTGCTCTTCCAAAGAGGCGACTAGCTTGCTCAATACCTCTTCTGTATTGCTCTGCGATGTTATCCCTATAAATTCCGGCTTCTTGGAGTTGTTTGATTCCATCTTCTGTCCTCGTTTCCTCAAATACATTTAAATCAAAAATGGCAATTTGCTCTGCCGCATCGGCAATATATAGCGCCTCTACCTTATCTTCCATAATCAGGACGTTGTCAAGGTAGTATTGATTGTCGCTATTATTGAACCACCCACCCAAGAAAACCTCTTTGCCTAAAATTCGTGACATGGCTTTTGCGTTCTCTACATATTCAGTGAGAACCTCAATGGGTATATCTTGACCAGTAATGATTTCAGCAGACTTTATTGGGGCTACGACTATGCCGCCCTCAACAGGCTCACCAGAAGAAGATATGGTAAATCCATCTGGGTTGCTTTTAATAAAATCTTTTAGTGTGTTTAGACCCTCGACTGCTGGAACAGAGGAGTATTCTCTTCTGTCTGATCGATCAATTCCTCCTCTGTCGCCTCGCTTAATGGTAACGGTGTCTTTTCCAGCCCCCTCAGGGCCGTCACGAAGACTTCCATTGGGTCTTGCGTTTTCATATTGTTGGGCAATCTCATCTAACTTACTCCTATTTATTTCTGGCAAAGTATACCATGGCTGAACCGTAGATTCGCTAACCTTGAACCCCTTTGGGTAAATACCATCTTTTACGCCCTTGTCAGAAAGTCTTTTTGTAAACGCTTTAAATTGCGTAGGTGTCATAAAAACAGGGCTTCCATCGCTAAGTGGGTACTCAACCACGGCGCCATTTGGTGCGCGTCTGTAGGTCATGCCAGAACTAAATGTAAACGGCTTACCCTCTGTTACGGCGTGTCCTATTGGATTGTTTTCGGCAATAGCCGCAAGCGTTGAGTGATTAACAACTTGCTCACCTTCAATCACCCAAGTTTCCCAATGGAACCTACCCATGCTCGCGTCTTCAGGTCTGCCCACTATGTCATAAGCAAGCTGTATATTAGGTCTAAGTCCATCTTCCATAAACTCAGTTATTAGTGACCCTCTAGGGCCTTTTAAGATTTCAACAAAACCATTGTTTAGTCGCTTCCCATCTGTTCCACTGTACAGCCCTGTAAATATACCATCGTACAAATTAGAGCCGCCGAACCTACCATCGTCCCACATATTGCCAGTTTGGATTCTATCCATAACCAGAACATCAGTTTTCCCAGAAACTAGAGCGACAAAGGATACAACCTTATTGTCAATTCCCGCGCCATTTGTAAGAGATAAAAAGGCTCTGCGAATATCTCTTCCTGTAGACTCTGGATTTGAAAGTAATTCATGTAACTCCTCAACAACCGTTATTTCGGGATTTAATGAAGATGGTTGAGAAAGCTCAAACATGAGCCTTCCTGCGGAGTTCGTATTCATTGTGGTCTGACGACCCGGAGAGCCAGCAGGGATATACTTTTTAACAGTCTCCTTCCAAATGCTTATATCATCCTCTGTGAACTTACCAAGCGCGGCTTTTTGAATAAGGGGAGTTGCATCTTGAACAATGTCGATATAAGCGGCCTCTTGTTGCACAGGACCCATACCGCGAGAAAGAATACCCCAAAGAAATAACTTTGCAGTCATTTCCGGTGTGGCCTGACCAGATTCATACAGGGATTTAATTTGATTTACGAATGAGAAGCCCTCATCAACACCAGCTTTTAACTCTGGAGTAAGTTGACGCAACTTAGCCGCCATCAGGCGAGGGTCATTCGCATAATTAATTGCGTTCAATGGGGGTAATGGCAAAAACTCACCACCCATAGCGTCCTGTTCCATACGCATAAATGCCTGCGCGGAACTCATGGCATCTGGATGTTTCTCTTTTAACATATCAATGTTACTAAAGACTGATTCTTTGTTGTTTGGATTAAAACTTTGGACAACAGGAATTGTTGCTTTTTCTCCATTGCCCAGAACAAGAAGCTCTTTAGGCAGCTTATGTGCTAGGTAACCAGCTTTGTCAGTGACAGCCATAGGTAGTTCAGGCAGAAATACCTCTGAGAAGTCTTTCTCTGAACTGTTTATGTATTTTACGGATGTTGGCAGGCCATCAAGGGGCTTGGGCGCGTTTTCTGTTGTGTAGTGGACTAGCTTGCCTTTGACGAACACCTTGCCGCCAAAATGGACAGCAACGCCGTCCACTTTCTCTACAGCATAGCCTTTTTCATCAACAAAAAGGTGATGCCCTACAACTTCTCTTTTTTTGCTGCCGGGATTGAACGAGAGAATGTGGTCGGGATTATTTATAATTCCTTCCGCCTCAGCTCTCGACATATTAATGTAGCCACCAGAGCCACTAGCCATAGGAACCTTGTCCTGCTTGGCGCCCTTTGGCGTCTCTCCGTTATAAATGTCTCTACGCTTTGCAGGGCTTACCATCATGTCAGGATTACTAACAGCCGCAAAAATATCGTAACCAAGGGCAGTGCTATAGTTTTTGCCCTGATGGACTGTTTGTGTCATTTGAAGGCGACCGTCACCACCATCAATAAAACCATTTAGGTTAGGCCTGATTGATACTTTTGTACCATCGTCCAAATTTCTATTGGCAAACAGCCTGCCCATAATTTTCCTTTGATCTCCAGATTTCTTTGGAGTGGCGCCGGATCGAAGTTGTAGAAACTGCCCATTTTCCAATGCCGAATCAGGCAAAATACTTATATCGCCAACCTCAGAAAAGTCCCTTTCAGCCAAGGCCAAGGCAGCGTATTCATCTGGTTCTTCCTCATCAAGAGCGCCGTATGCGGATTCTATCTTTAAGTCATCTATGGAGTCATTTATAGCCTTGTTTCTGCTCTCTACCCTGCCCTCAAGGTCTGTTCGGCTTCGTCCACCAATTTTACCTGTTTTTATATCCTCAAAAATTGCATCAACGCTATCAAACCCAGCATCAATATGCGCTGACTTAATCCCTAAGAAGAAGTTAATTATTCTCTTAAACAATGACAGCGGCTTGCCTGCAACCTTGAGTCTTCCGTCTGCGTAAGAACGGAACATTTCGGCCACAGCCTCCTCATTTAGGCGCTCTATGTATTGCCCCTCGCCCTCGCCATCTCTAGGGCGATTAAGGCGCTTGGCCCTGTCTATAAAGGTGTACTCTCGTTGTACATTTTCCCCATTGCGAACAGCCGTGACCTTTCTTTCATTGGCAGCCTTAACCAAAGATTGGTACTCAGCGTCAGTGAATAGTCGTATGTCACGCATAGCGTGTATGGCTTCGTGATTAACCACGCCCTTTAGGCGAGATATGTATTCGGCATCGCTCATGCCGGGGTCATAGATACCAACTGCTATAGCAATTAATTTTTGACGAGGATCGTAGTACCCTTGAGCCACTGTTCCCGGAGTTGATCCGCTCAGATCGTCCTCAAAACTAAACTTAAAGTCCTTTAAGCCAAGATCTTTTTTGGCGTATTGCTCCACCCGTTTAGCAATGTCTTTTTTGCGAGCCTCGTACTCCGCTCGTGGCTTTGCTTTAGACGCTTCTTGCGCTGCACGCAGGGCCAGCATTGAGTCCTCTGCTGTAAATGTCTGGTTTGCAAGCTGCCCAGCAGCGCCGGTTCTGGCTTCAATGTTGTCTATTTGTCTTTGGATATTTTTTACTGTTTTTTGAGCAACAGCTATATCCCTATCTATGCGGGTGTCCTCTTTTCTGGTTACGTCAAGGGCGCCCTCTTGAGCCGGAGAGCCGTCCCATGATTGAAGGAGAGCGCGTTGACGCTCTTTCATCGCCTCCTTTGACTGCCTGCTTGCCTCTAGCTTTTTCTTTTCTTCTAAAAGCCTTGCTTTCAGGTCTGCTGTCGGGTCTGACGCAAGCTCTTGCTCTGTGAGAGGAACATATGTGGTATCATTTACCTTTCGTATAACCCTGTTCGCAATCATCTCATCACGAATTGCTTCGGCAACAGACTCCGCTGGCTGATTACCTTTGGGGGTTTTTGCGGCGGTCCTGATGTTTGATATTGTTGCGGATTTGTCTTTTAAAACGCGGTTTACTGCGGCATCGTACTGATCTTGTGTAAATTTTTGTTTTACTGATGCGCGGTCTTCCATCTTGGCATTAATTACGCCAAGTTGCTGCTCTTGCACAGCATCGGCCCTGTCCTCAAGCCCAGCGTCACGAAGCTCTGCGGTTGTTGTAAAGGGTCTTTGAGATAGTCCAGCCGCTTGCCTGTATTGACGAAGAGTTAAGTTCTCCTCATCAGATAATCTTTTTAGGCTGAGCCTTGCGGTTCCAGTGTTAGCGGCTTCTTGGAGTTTTAGGTTAGCCTCTTCCTGTGCCTCAAGCGTGTTTCCCTGCTTGATAACTTCAGACCTTACGGAGTTATCTGGGGCTAGCTCATTTCTTTTCTTTAGTCAAAGAGATGCATTTCCATGAACATCCTGACGAAGGTCTTGCATGTCCTCGTCAAGCTGGCGATTTTTTTCCTCTTGCTCTTTTTTGTTTTGATCTCCAGATATTAAATTAGATGCGCCACGCACAGAGCCGCCAATAAGACCAGCAGCAATGGCGACATCACGATACTCTCTAATCGCCTCTTCGCTTGTTAGTTCTTTTCCGGCTTGAAGACGCTCAAGTACCTGTTGACCAATTTCAGTGGGGACCTCTGTAGCTATACCGGCGCCAGCGCCCTTTGTTGTGCGAGAAAAAATACCCCCACCATTAATAAACTTAGGATTAAATATGGCGCCAACAACTATTCGGTCGGCGATAAAGTCAAGAGCAGACTGCGGTATAGCGGTAAGAGCGGCCACGCCCTCATCAACCACAGCGCCTGTATCTTTTTGAGCCTCGCGGTTCATTCCATAAAAGAATGGGAAGTTTGCAGCTAGGCCGCCAGCGACAGTGCCAACTCCAGTGCCTATTATAGTCCCGACTCCGGGGACAATGGCTGAGCCAATGGCCGCCCCTGTCTTGCCCCCAAGGTAACCGCCAGCAATGGTTGCGCCAAGCTGAGGGACTTGCTCTACGATTGTTTGACCGGCAAATTTAAGCGCACTTCCAACGCCAGTAATATCATCTAGTCGTGTGCGATATTCCTCACTTTCAGAAAGCTGATTTTTGTTTGTTTCAACAACTTCCTTTCCATATTCTTTTAGAAAGTCCACCCCTGTTGACTCTCCAAGACCCTCAATGGCCGAGCCAAATCCTAGCTGCAAGGTATCTATGCCGCCAGAAAATGCCGCACCAAGACCGCTGCCGCCGTCATCTCCACCTATAAGGTTTTGATCGGGGTCACCAAGGTTCGTGAGGTATTCTGATATGCGTCCCTTTTCGGTATCTGATGGCTCAAGACCCTTGATTTCAAAAGGGTAAACTTGTCCAGAAGTACCTTGAGCGTAAAAAATGCCCATTTGCCGCCCCTATTGATCCGCTAGACCGGGTATGACTCCAGCGGCCCTGCTTCCAATCACACCAGAGCTTGATAAAAGTGAGTCTGCCGCTAATTCGTACTGTCTAGCCTTTCCCTCCTGACCCAGCTCTCTGGCTTGTTTTGCCATAGCCCTAAGGTCTGAAGCTCTTTGGATTCTTTGATTCACGGTAAAGCTCCCTTCATTTTTTTCTAATTTTGCACGAGCGTTCACGAGATCAATTACACCTTCTTGATATCTGTCCTGAGCTTCGCGGAAAGCCTTCAATCCAGACACACCAGCCTCACCAGCAGCGCCAAGCAAGGTTGGCTCTTTAGATGACATGAGCGCAAGGCCAGCCTGCGCGATAGCGAGCCACTTGTCCTGCTCTCTGCCCTTCCTTAAATCATCCTGCATCTTCAATATTTCTGCTTCTATTGAAGTGTCTTCTCTTGCAGTCCCGTCATTATCAGTGCCTGCTGGTGAAGCTGGTGGAGAAGGCTGGTTATTAGTAGCCGAAGACTCAGCTGCGTCAGCAGCCTTTTTCTCTTCATCACTCATGTCTTCTCTGAGAGATTCTTGGTATCTGGCCCTATCTCCAATTTTTTCGCCACTTCTTCTGGCAAATGGTTGGCTAGAAATAAATTCATTTGGGGTTAATGGTCTTTCTCCAGAAGTCTCGCTTCTCCTTATCATGTCTTGATATTCTGGAGATGAGGTTATGGCAAGCTCTCTTTCGTATTTCTCCCTTTCCCCAAATTGTTCAGCAGACCTAGCGCCCTCTTTGGCTCTAAAATCACTTTCTATTTCAGTACCAATAAGCTCTCTGCCCTTTGGCCCCAAAATGTTCCTATTAAGGAAATCAAGAACGCCGCCTGACTCATTGTCTTCTGGGTTGCCGCTGGCAGCCATTGCTGACATAAGTCCGGGATCAACATCTTGCTGGAACAGGTCAGAAGAGTTAACGCCACGATCAGCAAGAACTTCATTAAGAGGTGCGTTTAATATGCTTGAAACCTCATCAGGGTCATCTGTTTGAGATGCTGTAATTGCTCTTGAGATTTGATCCTCTGAGAATGGCTGCTGCCCTTGCTCGAATCCAACGATGGCAGGGATAAGCTCCGCTCTACGGCCAGCCAGATCAATCTCCTCATCGGGGTCAACGCCCAGCTTATCTGACATGTACTTAATGTAGTTCTCAAAGCTTTCAGGATTATCTGATTTAGGGGCGTAGCGAGACACCAAGCCGCGCAGTGTATTAACGCCACGCTTCTGTCCATATGTGCCTAGAAGACGAGAGAGCGCTCTCAGGCCATACTCTGGTGATTCAAACTGTGCGTATCCACCACCAACGCCTGTCTCTCCAAGAAACCCAGCGCCGGGGCGAATGTTGCCGGGGTTAAACTGGCGCAGGCCAAGTGGGCCGCCCTCAGCCATTTTTTTATCTTCGTTGACGAATCCAAGAAAAATATTTGTCCCCGGTTTGTACATGGCTTTGCGCCCATCTTTAGTGATGCGTATTTCGGGGCGATTTGAGGCCTCTGCCAGACTTTCACGACCTTTAAACAGGGAATCTAAAAGGCCACCTCCAGCCATGCCCATAGCCATCTCTTCTGGATTCATATCTGGGGCAGGCGCAGCCTGACGCATTGACTGAGGCATGATAGTTCCAATACCTCCAGAAGCAGCGCTTTGCGGCGCCATGGCTTCTGACATGCCAGCAATACCCTGCATAGGCACACCAGCGGCTGCTACAGCCTCCTCAGCGACCGTTGGCTCGTTTGCTGCCTGTTGCTGAGCAAAGCTGTCTCTTACCCGCTTACGGCGCTGTATTTCGCTAAGAACAAGAAACTGAGGTGCATTGCCTGATGGCATTTGCATTTCTTGAATAAGTTGGTTTTCAGAGAAGTTCTTTAACTGGTCTTGGATGTCAATGATATTCATGTCTTAGCCTCCAAGGCCTTTATACAAACCTAGAGCAGAAATACCTGTTCCAAGCAACTGCTGGATAGGATTATAAGATTGAAGTTTGGTTGTCTCTGTCGAGGGCTGTACAGGTATACCTCTAAGTATGGATGAATAGAACTGCAACTGTTCGCGGGGGTAATCCCGCTGACGTACATAATCTTCATAAGCAATATCCAGACCAGCTTGCTTTTCAGCCTGAACATCCCGCCCAATCTTCTCTAGCATAGAAGCGGCTTGGATATCCCCTTCACGGGCCATCTGACCCAGTTGAGCCAACTGCGCGGATTGACCCGCCGCTGACTCTGCTGCGCCTAAGCCTAATCGCTCTGCGGATTCTCTTGCTGCTCTGTCTCGCTCAAACTGTCCTTGTGCCGACTCAAATGCCTGTTGCTGCCCCTGAGCCTGTATTTCGCCAAGCTGCCTCGAAAGCGCCTCGCTTGCAAGTCCCGACTGGACGGCTTGTCTAGAGCCACCGAATGCACCAGCCTGAACGGCTTCAGCCGCTCTTGCTGCGTTTTGTCTTTGGGCGTCAAGGATAGCTTGGTTTTTTTGGACATTTACCACCTGTTGCATGTATGGGGACATATACTGCTGTGCTGCTGCTGTGTCAAACTGACCAGCTTGATACCCCATGCCCTGCAATGCACGGCCAAGGCCTGCTTGAGTGGCTGCTTGGGCTTGAGGTAATCCTTGAATACCCTGACCAGCTATGTTTCTGCCCATTTGCTGAGCTTGCGTAACATCAGCCCCGCCAGTCTCTAGACGCTGGCCGGTGTATGGCTGGTACTGCTGTTTTGATTCAGATTCAGTGCGCTGAAGTAGGCGCTCAAAATATGGCTGTACATATTCGGGAAGGTTGGTTTGGACAACCGTTTGATCTGTTGGTTTAGGTGAGCCTTTGCCCATTGTTATAGCTCCATTCTATAAGCAATATATTCCGGCTTCCAGCCGTATTTAGATAACCAGCGTCCCCATGCTTTTCTTCCGTACCCCTCAAGGTGAGAACATCCGTTCTTTCTTGAGTATTCTGACAAAGTCTCAACCGCCATTGGTAGCCACTCTCTCATCCTTGTGCCGCCTATCCAATCCATTGCCATTGCCTTGCGCCCCGGATAGGGGATTATTCTTGTTGTTATAGCGGCTACAGCTTCTTCGCCATCCATCACAACCCACAAAACATACTCATCTCTATTTATACCGTGGTACAAATCGTCAATGTGATACTTCCCCTTGGAAGTCTCCACCGACTTATTCATTAGTGCCGCAACGTCTCCCCAGACGATGCCCAGAGCTTCTCTGGGAACTGCCGATATCATCATGCTGGTAGCATTTTTCCTTGCGGTACTTGTTTAGGTTGTGTTGTGCCGCCTGTCCGCATTTCACGGACGCGGTCCATCATTTCATAAAGAGATTTCGAGCCTGCGTCAGTCGAGCCGTTGCCCAATCCGCTAACCACATCCGCAGGAACGATAAACTCACCATCGGATAATACAACGTCTTGTTCTCCTTCTAGTGTTGCGGGAATCATGTCATCCATGCCGTCACCGACACCGCTGACCTTTCCCTCTGTAGCCTCCGCATTCGCATCAAACTGACCGGACTGTACACGCTCTACAAGGTCGCGTAGCGCATCTTCGCCATAACGAGAAACAAAGCGAGCTAAAGCAATCTCTGGGTTGTCGTCTTTGCCCTTAATCGCGTCAACTGCCTCAGAGATAAGTTCTTTGTCGTTTGGCGCCTCAGACATATCCATGTCGCCGCCTTCAGCATAGCGCAGGGCGGCTATACCGCCTTCATTCATTTTTGACACTCTTTCGTACAGCTCTGGATATTCTTCTTTTAGCTGCTCCATTGAGACGCGATTTGCCCGCTGCCTCCCCTCATAATCAAGACCTCTTCCACCACCGAATATCTTGCCTAAAAGAGTTTCCTCAAACTCATCTTTTCTTTGACTAGCTTCATCATCCCTTATCATAAACTTATTAAAGTCCATGTATTCTTCAAGTTTTTTGTTAGCCATTTGACGAGGAGAAATCGGCAGGGATGTTGGACCACCTTCTGCGTACTGAATTGGGCCGAAGTAATTAAACTCAGGGTCTATACCGCCCTTGAACCCAGCCCCCGGAGTGAAGCGATCACGATTAGCGGCTTCCGCCTCTTCCGTGTTGAAGTCGTATTTTTTCTTCTCAAAATCGGGTGGTGGCATTGACAAGGCCGAACCTAGTCCGGCACCAATAGACTCTGGTGTCATTAATGCCGATTGTGCGCCTGAGAACCTTTGTCCAATAGTGGCGTCTGCTGGAACACTGCTCCCAATCCCTGCCGTAGGGTCCTTAAACATGTCACCTAAGCTAAAACCGGAAGATGTCGCGGCTGGAGCTATGTTTTGAGTGACTGCTTGTTGTCCAATTGGGACATTGGCAAGCTGAGCGCCGGTCATTGACCCAGTGTTAAGTGCCGGTGGACCAAACCCCGCTTGTAGTCCGGGGGTTGATGTGGCGTTAACAGCCGCTCCAGACGCTCCACTCAACTTGTCAGCGCCAGCCCCTAAAAGCTTGCCGCCCAAGAATGACATAAGGCCAGTCTGGATACCTTGACCAAGGTCCCCTGTTTCAAGATATGACCCAAGCCCAGAACCAAGCGCACCAGCGGTAAGGGCGCCCATTCCGCCGAGCATACCAGCA
>Ga0222715_10005962_pt1 | contig 10348 bp, 10 predicted proteins | sample C33_9DmetaG_FD_165056 | JGI IMG/M metagenome (GOLD analysis project Ga0222715, IMG submission 165056) | Estuarine water microbial communities from San Francisco Bay, California, United States - C33_9D | ecosystem: Environmental > Aquatic > Marine > Unclassified | place: USA: California... | reverse complement strand
TGTTCATAATCTACAATTTGAATATCTTCGGACTTAAAATCATCAATATTATTGATTTCGGGATTTAGGATTAATTTTGGTAGTTTTAAAGGCGTCCTTGAAATTTGTAGCTTCGCTTGTTCGAGATGATTAGTGTAAAGGTGACAGTCCCCTCCAGTCCAGATAAACTCTCCTGGTTTAAGTCCACAAACTTGTGCCATCATACATGTTAGTAAACTGTATGAAGAAATATTGAATGGTACACCTAAAAATGCATCAGCACTTCTTTGATACAATTGACATGACAGTTCACCATCTCTTACATAGAACTGGAAAAATGCATGGCATGGCATTAGAGCCATTTTTTCTAACTCACCTACATTCCAAGCAGAAACAATAATTCTTCTTGATTGAGGATTTTCTTTGATTAATTCGATAGCATTCTTAATTTGATCAATTATTTTTCCCTCATTAGAAACCCATTTTCTCCACTGTTTTCCATATACAGGTCCCAAATCGCCATTTTCATCTGCCCATTCATTCCATATTCTTACTTTATTTTGTTGAAGATAACTAACATTAGTATCTCCAGAGATCATCCATAAAAGCTCGTGTATTACACTTGGCCAATGAATTTTTTTAGTTGTAATTGCGGGAAAGCTATCGGATAAATCAAATCTCATTTGGTGTCCGAAAATTGACTTAGTGCCTGTACCAGTTCGATCATCCTTACTCCCTCCTTCTTCAAGGATTCGACTTAGAAAATCTAGATACTGCTCCATCTTATTATGGCGGTTAGAGTGACAGTCTTTGAATGATACTCTCTATTAGTCACTTAAGGTGCTCCGTTAAGTCTTAGAGTTTCAATAATTTCGTCAGTAAATTTTCGATATAGTTTCTTCATCTCCGATCTCTTTTCATCTTCGTCTTTTGATAAAATTCCTTCTATTTTTGAATCATCAAAGCCCCCTCCCAAGGGGTTGGATAACCATTCTGCAAAAGTAATAGAATTCCCTATATGGACATCAATTCTTTTCCACGGTTTAATGATTAAACTCCCTGGCTTCATAAAATTTCTTGCTCCTTTAATTGAGATTGGAACCACAGGGGTCAATGGAAACTTTGCTGCTAATCTTGCCGCACCAGTTTTTCCTGACTGTAAAAATGGAGGTTGACTATTCCTTGACCTTGTTCCCTCTGGAAATATTCCCATTGAACTACCAGATTCGAGTACACCGACTGCTTTGTCTAATGCGTTATCTGAACCGTTTCCTCTCGCAGTACTTATCTGGCCTGTGCTCTCCATTAATACCTTAGTTGCATGTGATTCGAAATGTTCCTTTTTTGCTAAGTAATGAACGGGTCTTTTTGCAGCAATAATTTTCAAAAAAGGGTCGACATGAGAAGTGTGGTTGGCGACAAAAATTGCAGCACTATTTTCTGGTATTTTCTCTAATCCGTGATAATAGATATTAGTTATCGCCCTAAATGGTACCGGCAGAATAAATAAAAGAATTTTATACATCAAGGGAGTTTTAAATTTTGTCCCCCCTCCATCTAAACCAACTTCATTAGAAATTAATTCTAGGCTTTTATCTGATAGCATCCACATCAAACGGGGAAGTAGATTAGACTTATTGCTTTCGACTTGCATTACAAGGTTTAATCTCATAATCCTAACTCGGAATATTATGGGAGTACGGCCAGTAGGTGTATTTCTCGTAGTAATTTTTCTTACTCCAGTTTTGACTCCTACAGTTATAGCTGATTGGGATGATGATAATTGGCTTTGGAATTTAATCGGCCCAGAAAGACTTGAACATGGAGATGAATTCGCTTGTCATGGCTATGAAGGATTAGATATTAATTCTGACAATTCAGTAATTGAATCCTGTAAAAATTATTTATCTAGTCATACTAATTCATCGCGATGGGGTTCAGAACCCATTTCTTTTGGTGTCCCCGATATTATTGCTAATTCTACAATTTCATCATTAAAAGAATCAGGATTTATTATTCTCGGAGATAATTTGATAACCGAAACTGAGGATTTCTTCATCGTTCAAAGGAATGGGGGTAGCCTTGAGAAAAATGTAGCAGATATTGGTTTGTTAGAATCCGCAGAAGAAGATTCACTTATCTCAATATATTGGGAAGCTAGAATCTTTGACCTTAAGGTCAGAGAAGATAAGCCAGCTATTGATTTTTTAGAAAATCAAGACATATGGTACACTACTTGGGGTGAGTGGTTTAATCATAACATATCTAGTTCAAGAATCTTAATCGACTCATCTAATTCTACCATTAATTTAGAATTACCAATAAATTTTGATTCTTCTTGGAATGTACCTGGTAGTTTAATGATAAAAACAGAGGCTAATGTTTCTAGTGTCAAATTTGGAGATGGAGAAATTTTTCCCTTACTTACACCGGATACCAAATCTCTACGGGAAGGTTGGAGATTAACAGATGAAGGAATTATTATTTCAATTTCTCCTGGTGATGAGGTAGTTATTCAGTTGGAACAAAATCTGTCTTTTTCACACAGTCCTTTGAAAACTTTCAATGATTTACACCATAGTGTCACGGTTGTAGGTCATCATGTAAAAAATCTACATGAATGGGCATCGGACTTCTATGATTCTCCTTTATTATTTACATGGTTAATTGAAAGACCAGCCGCATTAGAAATGGATTGGAGGCTACCGATAATAGCGATTGCAGTACTAATCGCAACTCCTTTAACAATTAAGTGGCTTGTTGCTAGGGATAAATCAATTAGAGAATCATAAGATTATTCCGGGACCATCGATCTCTACTCCCTCATCTTTGAGTAATTGAGAAATATTTGCAATGACTTCATTGGGTAAGCTTTCCGGTGGGTGTACGCCAACTTGAATCAAATCAGGGTTAGAAATCCATTGCTTAACACATGATGCAGTTACTAGTCCAGTAGTTCTGGCCATAGATGAGTCCTCATCTTTCCCTTGGTCATATACAGTCCAAGTCATATTCTCACCATTCATGCAATTAACTTTAACTTCCATCCAAGTAAATTCACTACGTGATTTATCAAACTTCCAATCTTTTATTAACTGTCTTTGGTCCAAAACATTCGCGTCTCTCTGATCAATATATCTCTGAATATGGCCCGGCCATCTTACAGTATATTCAGTCATATCTTCTGCGGGAATTGTACTGAGTAAACTCCTGAGTCCATCAGTTAAGAAAGATTCCATTACTCCTGCCTGCTTCACATTTATTTTGTGAATGTCGGTTAACGCAGGCAAAGTAATTATCTTCCCCGATTTGATAATTCTAGCAGGACGAGTATATTCTGCAATTACATCATTAGGAGAGAATGGCGCCATATAACTCCATTTCTCGTCTCTTTCTACAGGATTACCTCCTACTCTTATTTCTGCATTAGAAATTCCTCCCCCGAATCTTGAAGCGTATGTTATTAGCATGTTAGAAAAACCGGGGGCAATCCCAACATCCCACAGAATTTTTGCTCCTGAATCAATAGCCTTTTCATGTAGTGAATCTGGCGTAGTTTCACTAAAACTCAAATCAATTACTTTTTTACCTCTTGAGACTAGTATTTCTGTAGCTTTAAATCCAAGAAATCCAGGTAACATATTAACATATATCTCATCATTTTCTGAAGTGTTTTTACAATATTCAATCGCATCTGTAACGTGTATTGTTAAGTAATCATTATTGCTAAATTTTCCATTATCCACAATATCTACAAGATTGATTTTCATTTTTTCTTCTAATAATTTTTTAATTACAAAAGAGCCTACGAGACCCGAACCCAAACAGTGTATTATTGTCATTGTATCTAACTTCCGTCGTTATTGATTAGTATGCTAGATGGGCTTATTTCTAATGTTTTATGCGTAGCCTTGATTGAGGGGTTTACACACGACCATGTATGACAAGTGGCTCTCGCATAGATCCCTGGTCGTCTCAACAGTCTACCGACTATGAAAGAATTAGAGATAATTTCGGCCTTAGTAACATTGAAATCTCTAAAATTCCTAATCCTAATCTTTTACATAGAAGAGGTATTATTTTCGCTCATAGAGGTTTAGATACAATCCTCGATCGAATTAATCATGGAGATAATTTTGGCGTTTTGACGGGATTAATGCCTAGTGGAAAAATGCATCTCGGCCATAGTATGGTAATCAATCAAGTTAAATGGTTCCAAGAACAAGGCGGAGACGTAACAGTTACAGTCGCAGATTTAGAAGCCCTTGCTACCAGAAATGTTTCTTTGAAAGAAGGAAGAAAAATCGCACTCTCAGAATACATAAATAATTATGCGGCAATGGGACTCGATCCTGATAAAACCAATGTCTACTTTCAGAGTATGAGACCGATTGTTCAAAGATTGGGTTTTACTTTGGGACAGAAAACAAATATTTCTGAGTTCGAGGCGATTTATGGTTTTTCTGGTGAAACTAATTTAGCTCATGTTCAGGCCCCATTAGTTCAGGCAGGAGATATTGTTCATCCACAATTAGATGAATATGGTGGATTAAGGCCTATTGTAGTACCTGTTGGTGTAGATCAGGACCCTCACATTCGTTTAACCAGAGGTCTAGTCAGTAAAACCAATTGGTTCAATGTTAAAAACCGTAAGAGTGGTGGGCTAACAATAGGTTTATCAATTCAAGAAGAAAATAAAAATTTAATGGGGGTTTCAAGTAATGGGAGCATTAATCGTGACGTTAGAAATCAGTTATTTGATAAACTAAAATCTTCTTTAGCAAAACTTGGTTTTGCAGATATTATGTCAAATCCTAAACATGGTACTATCGAGATTCCTGGTGCGACAATTCTTGATAAATCAAAGATACAATTATCACTTTTATCTCTAGAAAGAAATATTGGAGGTATGGGATTCATGCCTCCTTGCTCGACCTATCATCGTTTTGTAGTTGGTATGACTGGGGATAAAATGTCTTCTTCTAAGCCCGAAACTACCATATTTATGCACGATTCTATTGAAGATATGTCTAAAAAAGTTAAACGTGCCTTTAGTGGTGGTCAAGCAACAGTCGAAGAACATAGAAGATTAGGGGGAGATTTATCAAAAGATGTTGCGTATCAATATCTGCAATATTTTTTCGAAGAAAGTGACAAGGAGTTGGAATCTATTGGGCGTGATTATGAATCAGGAAGGCTATTAGCCGGTGAAATCAAACAAATATGTATTGATAGAGCTACAGAATGGTTGACTGATTTATCTGAAAAAAGAAATCAATGGTCAGATAGAATTGAAGATTTTTTATCCAGTGATTCTAAGTTATGATTAGACTTCTTCAGGGCTAAAGATAGGGATGCTAGGGCCAACTTCTAATTCATCCAACTCCTCTGCTGTCAAGTCTCTAGAGGCTGCAGCTCCGTGTAAAATTTGACTATGTCCCATTGGGTCTAGAAGAACAATCTTAACCACTAAATCTCCACTCTTGACTAAATTAATTTTTTCTAGTAATGATTCACATTTTTCAATTATATCCTTTTCATCATAAGATATTGACTGCCTGTACATTAATTGAATTGCTCCCTCAAATCTATTTAACACTCCTTCGACATTTGATACATATCCAGTAGTGGCTCCTCCTGGGTCAACCTCTAAACCCAATTCCTCTATTTTTACAGTACATGATGAAGATCTAACTATTCTAACGGATAACATTTCTGAATTAGAAATATCTAAACTCCATGCACCCGGTTTTTTCCCTTCAGCAGGTATGAAATCAGTATGTTTCCATCCGCATGAAGGGCATAAAATCGTTAACTGTGTATGTTCTCCAAAATAAGGTATTTCGGAAGTATGTGCTATCATTGTCAACCCATCTTCTGAAAAACAAATTGGGCAAGGTTGTTCAACTTGACTTTCCATATTCTCATCTCAGTTAGAATTTGAATCTATATTTTTAGAACCATAATTTGGTGGTAGAAGTAATAAGCGGTTATGTCCTAAGCCGAAAACAGTTCCTTTAATATCATCTTCAATAAATTTTTGTAGTTTAGATACAGCAGTTTGTAACTCTATTTCTCGATTAATTATTGAACTCATTTCAACTATTACAATGTCTCCATCTGCAATCCAATCCATAATCATCGGAATTCCTGTAATGTCTTCAAGACTTGCTCTATGAATTAGTGTATCATTGTAAAGTTTTGGAACAGGTGCTTGAGGATATCTCTCGCCAAGATCATGGTAATCTTGTTCCACATCAATTGAATACTTACTATTATTTGGTAAACTTGGCATTTCTATCCATTTAGGCTCATCCGAATACTGTTTTGCCACATTCATCCGCAGTAGTAGTTATACTTGACTTATGCGATAGAAATATTCTCATACATTCCTTTTTCTTTTCTTTCGAATATTTTTCATGGTTCTATTCCGTCGCATTGATAAAGGGGTTCATTTTAGTCGATAACGCTGAGAGGACTTCCTCTTATGGCGGTGAATAAAATGCACGCGACAACTGATGCAGTAAAAACAGGTACAAGCACTATTGGAATTACCTTTGATGGTGGAGTTGTTGTTGGTGCGGACCACAGAGCAACGATGGGCCATTTCATTGCAAACAAAAGTGTCCAAAAATTATTCCAAATTTCTAATAGCATCGCCCTCACTACTGCCGGTTTAGTCGGCCACGCACAATCTCTTTCTAGGACATTAGCAGCCGAATTAAAGTTGTATGAATTAAAGGAAGGTAATGCAATGACAGTTAAGGGTGCTGCCACATTAACTGCTAATATTCTAGTTGGTAGACCTCATTACGTTCAATTACTAATCGTCGGTGTCGATTCTTCAGGTTCTAGTGTTTACAGCATCGATTCGGCAGGTGGTTCAATACCTGACGTATATTGTGCAACTGGTTCAGGTTCACCGTACATGTATGGAGTTCTCGAAGACCAATTCAAAGAAGGAATGGATGAGAAATCAGCATTAAAAGTTGCAGCTAAAGCTCTGCTTGCATCAGCTCAGAGAGATGCAGCAAGTGGTAATGGAATGGATTTGGCTGTAATAACCGCAGAGAAAGGATTCCAACAACTTTCAGTTGAACAAGTAGACAATCTTCTTTCTTCACTTTAATACTCACGTCGCACAGCGCACTTCTCCGATATTCGGGGTAATGACACTGACGTGGTGAACCCAGAGGTATCATTATGAGACTGTCTTATGCTGAATTAAAAAAGAAAATAGCAGGAATTATTCCTAAAGATATTGATTATGAGATTGATCTTGAAGCAGGTTCTATTTCTATAATTACAAAACAACCCGAGAGATTTGCTACTTCTACAGATAACTTGACTGTAAAAATTGCAAAACAAGTGAAAAGACGTATTGTAATCAGACCTCATCCAAATATTCTATGTGATGAAAAAGAGGTACATGATGCAGTAAATGATATTATTCCACCAGAAGCAGAGATTAGGAAGATTTGGCTCGACCCTGCTCTTAGTGAGGTAATATTAGAATGTGACAATCCTTCAGAAGCTGTAGGTCCTAAGGGGGCAAATATTCAATCACTTAGAGATAAAATAGGTTGGTTAGTTAAAGTAGTTAGGGCCCCATCTATTGAAAGTAGAACACAACATGACATTCGTCGTTACCGTAAGGAAATGTCCGATGAGAGAAAATCTCTGCTTAGGAAGTTTGGTACTAGAATTTATAGAACAAAACGCCCCGGTGAACCTTGGGTTAGAATTACAGCACTTGGTTCATACAGAGAAGTTGGTAGGGCCATGCACCTAATTACAACAAATGAGTCCAAGGTTTTAGTTGATTGTGGTGCTAAACCAACTTCGAATAAGAATGAGGTACAACCATTCTTTTCAGCACCCGAACTAATGCCTTTGGATAATTTGGACGCGATTGTCATCACTCACGCTCACGTCGATCATATTGCAATGCTTCCAGTATTATTCAGATATGGTTACCGAGGGCCAGTTTATTGCACTCCACCCACTAGAGATTTAATGACGCTTTTACAAATTGATTATGTTAAGGTCAGCCAAGCAGAAGGGAATGAGCCACCTTACTCTAAAGCAGATATTCAAGAATGTATCAAACACGTTGTTGATGTGAATTGGGGAGAAAAAACAGACATAGCTCCTGACGTTAAAATGACAATGGAAAATGCAGGTCACATACTTGGATCTTCTAGTGTTTATATGAATATTGGAGAAGGAAATGATGAACATAAAATATTATTTTCTGGAGATATTAAGTATGAAAAATCATGGTTATTTGATGCTGCAACAGTCAGGTTTCCCAAAGTAGATACTTTAGTGGTCGAATCAACCTATGGTGGCCCTCAGGATATCCAACCAACTAGGGATGCTGCTAGTCATGAACTTCAGGAAATGATAATTGATGTAATTGGTAGAGGTGGAAAAATATTTTGTCCAGTATTCGCTGTTGGCCGTTCTCAAGAAGTAATGATTGCTATAGATGAATTATTTAAATCCGGTAAAGTTTCTCCGGTTACTGTTTGGTTAGATGGAATGATTTCTGAAGCTACAGCAATTCATGCCAGCCATCCTAATTTCTTGAATAGAGATTTACGGAAGAAACTTCTAAAAGGTGGAGAACATAATCCGTTCCATTCTAAATGGTTTAAGACAGTCGAATCCTATCAACAAAGAGAATCAATTCTCCTAGACCCTACTCCGTGTATTGTTTTAGCCACAAGCGGAATGATGACAGGTGGCCCAATCGTTGAATATTTCAAGCACTGGGCTCCCGAACCTAACAATACACTTTGTTTCGTAGGCTATCAAGCGTCTGGAACTCTTGGTAGTCGCCTTAGAGATGGGCATTCCTCCGTTCCTTTAGTCGATAAAGGACAAACTTTGATGGTTGATGTAAGGTGTTCTATGAGGAAAATAGATGGTTTCAGTGGTCATTCTGATAGGAATCAATTAATGGATTATGTATCTGCTTTGAATCCAACTCCAAGGAAAATTATCTGCCACCATGGTGATGCACAGACATGTAATGCCTTCCGCCAAGGCCTCCGAGAGAAATTTAGAGTTCAAACATATGCTCCCGCCAATTTAGAAACATTAAGATTGTTATAATTATAGTATGGGGATATCAAACCCTATTTCTAGAGGATCTTCGGCTTTTTTTTCTATATCTCTTAAATCATCATTTTCAATAATTAAATCTTTAAAATTTTCCTCCCCTGATTTTTTTTCATTTGATTGAAAAGAAATTATTATCGATAATGGTATTGGAATCATCAACAGAATGGCCCATGAATAGATTGATTCTCCATTTGAATCTATAAATAACTTTGCTGAAAGAAGGATTAGAATAGAGAATGTAACCCATGAAACTGTAACCCTGCCCCAGTTCATGATTTGCCACAATCATCTTCATTCATGAATTGTTGTGAAAGTAGATATCAGAAAACTCTTGTACTGCCACTTTCTGAGATAATCATGAGCATGCAATACAATCTCATTAAATGCTCATGTGGATTTTCGTTTGGCTCTACAAAATCGAAAAATAACTATTGCACTAAATGTGGTTCAACTAGTAATCTTAAACTCATTGAAAGATTTGAAGATGCAGATAAATTAGCGAGAGCTATTTCTTTTGCAAATATTCCTGACGAGATAAGTGATGAACTAATATTGAAAATTAAGAAAAAAGAATCTAAGAATAAAATAGCCAAGACCAATAATGGAAAAACTCTAGATGAATTATCTGTCTTGAAAAAAGCAACTGACAAAGATGGTAATTTGACCAAGTCCTCTCTGGAAAAGTATCTTTCCGACGAAGGCCTCATTGAATCATCTAGTGAGTACCTAATAGGTCAAGCTGAGATACAGGGTTTGTTAATAAGAGTCAATGAAAATACATGGAATTGGTTGAGTTAAGTTCATGACAGATAGTTATCTCGGAGTATTACTCACAGGGCCTGTGGGTTAGTCTGGTCTATGCTTGTTCGTTTGGGACGAACAGACTCTGGTTCAAATCCAGGCAGGCCCACCACTAAAAAAATACGTCTTATGTCCTTATTTTTCGAGTGATAAAATTGCTTCTTTATCGAAAAGACTCACTGAATTACGAAGTGCATTTTCTTTTGTAAACCATTTTGCTTCTTCAATCTCTCCCTTTTTAGGAGTGATATTTTCGATTTCAATATTGGTTTTAATTATATAGGTAAATGATAGCCAATTTATTCCTTCAGAAGTGAAAATATTTTGTTGAATAAAGACTCTATCTTTACCTTCTCTCTTTTCACCTAATTCTCCTAGATGATCTGAGATTTCAATGTCAATCCCTAATTCCTCTTTAGCCTCTCTAATGGCAGCAGTT
>Ga0222715_10005961_pt1 | contig 10349 bp, 13 predicted proteins | sample C33_9DmetaG_FD_165056 | JGI IMG/M metagenome (GOLD analysis project Ga0222715, IMG submission 165056) | Estuarine water microbial communities from San Francisco Bay, California, United States - C33_9D | ecosystem: Environmental > Aquatic > Marine > Unclassified | place: USA: California... | reverse complement strand
TATCGTCTTTAATAGTATCACTAGATACACGGTCCCAACTAGTAAAGTTATCTCTACACATAGGGCAAGTAGGACTGGTTCTTAACCATCTGAAAAAGCAAGTTTGACAGATAAGATGTCCGCAAGTGGGTAAAACAATAGTATTAATGTTAGCTTTAGTTTTATAGCAGACGCAACATTCTTTTGTATCGCTTTCCTCGTCAGTATTTGAAGAATCGCTTTCGTCGGAAACTTTCTCTTCTTCATTTGGAGAAGAAGGTTGTGTAGCGAGTGGAGGCATTGCTGCTACACCTTGTATTACTAATTCTGGTAATGGATGTTCTGCATCAGTAGAAGCTACCGCTACTGCATTTTCATCCATTTCACTATCATCATCAACAGTTTCGCCGAACACAAGTCGTCTAGGGTCAAACAGATAAGACCTTCGTCCTCCCGTAGAACGAATAGGAGCTGTATTAAAGAATTGTCGGTTAGAAGGAACCGGAGTATGCATTGCTGTAATTAAATTTAAAATTTCATTGAAATCTTGGTCTGATGTATCAACCGTTATAGGAGTAGTAGGAGGAGGATTATCCTGATTATCTTGTTGAGAACTCATTTATATTTAATGTAATTAATGTATTTATATTTTATTCAATTTATTTAAAAATAAATTTGCAATGTATTATAATGAATATACCAGAAAAAGTGTATTGTGAATTAGCAGATTATATAGAAAAGAATGGAGGATTAACAACTCAAGAAATAGTAAAAGGATTTTGTTGTGATGAATTTAAGTTTAAATCAAAAGAACAATATTTATTGTTGATGAAAATAATAAAGCAATCTAAAAATACATTTTGGGGAATAGGACCATTTATAAATGATGATGGTAAATGGTATAATATAAGAAATAAAAAAGTGGAACAAATAGAAAAATTAACAGTAACAAATAGAGAATTAAGGGAAAAGGTATTAGTATTACAACAAGAATTATATGACTTGAAGAACAATAATCGGCATACGGCTAATTTCTCAAAGAATTAAACCAGTTTGTATTAGGATTATTATGAGGGACTAAATGACTAGGGAGACCAGCAGGAGGGGTTTCTTTTTTAGTATTGTTGTTTTTTAAATCTTGTATATCTTTTTCAAGTTCAGCGATTTGTTGTTTTATATTTTTACATAAAGAAATACTTTTATTAAAGAGAATATCTTGGTATTCTTTGGTAAAATTCATTTATTTAATTAAATAAAATAAAATAAATGAATAAACTTATTGCCAGAAATTATCATTACCATCATCATTAAATCCGGCGTCAAAATCAATATTACTTGCTGTTAAATTATCATCCATAAGAAGAGGGTCAGTGTCACCATTAGACCAATCTGGTCCTTGATTAACAGTGTTATTGCTATACTGGACGCTATTTTGGTCTGTCAAAGGTTGTCCTGTATTTCTATCAGTGAAAACAAATTGAGCTAATTTATCTGGATCAAAAATGCCGTTTTCGGGTGTACCAAATTGCTTAATGTAAAACCAATAACGAATATCTAAAGAAACATCAGAATTAACTTCAGCCATAAGAGGGGCTTGATAATTTTTTTGGACGTTATTACTAGGGTCGCTTAGTTGAGTTCTAAGTTCATCAATAGTATTTTGTAATTGGTTTATTTCATTATGTTGTTGTACGTTGGCAGCTTGTATAACAAATCCTTGTCTTGCAGTATTAACAAGATTAGAATAAGCAGAAGCATTATTTTGAAACCAAGTATTATCTCGTCTTTGTTCTGAATTTAAATTATATCCTTTAAATAAATTAAGTTTATCTTGAATAAATTGACCGTATTGTGTATCGTAAGCTTGAAGAGTAGTATCGTTTATATTATAATTATCAACATATTGCGTTATGACATATTTTTCAATAAAATCTTGAAATTCTTGTTGTAGAGCTTCATTTTGCTGTAAATTTGTTCTATTAACTCTAGCATTAGTAATAGTCATATTATGTGTTGGTTTATGAACTCCCATAGAAGAATGACGTCTAGGCATTTTAGATATATATTATATATTTAAAATTAATCTTTAATTGAATAAAGAATAGCATTAAAATTATCTACATTTGGCATATTTTTTTGATGAAGAGCATTTTTGTATTTTTCAATGATTGCATTTTTCATTCTAAGTTCTTTTTCAATTTTTAATTTTTCTTTAAGAAGTAAACCATAATGTTTGTTTTCGGATAAATTTTTAAGTTTTCTCTTTGCAGCTTCAATAATTTCTTCGTCGTATTGTTCTAAAAACATACAAGTGGCGATTTTTATATTAGAAAACGAAATAACACCTTTATTAATACAAGTTTTTTTAGGGTCGTTTCTCATAGACATAATCAAATCTCTATTGGAAATTTTTTCTTTAAAGTTCGCTAAATGTTTAATGAAATAATAGGTAAAATTACTGAACCATTTTACATGTCTATTGCCATCAGGTAAAACAGAAGCGAAAGATAAATTAGAATCATTGGATGAAGAATAACAAATAATATTATTATCATCTTTTACATCTAATTTATTGGTTGAAATAAAAGGACAAAGAGTATAGGTATATTTTAAATCAATAGCAGTTCCAGAATGGCAACTATCAAAAAGAATAGTAGTATTAGCTTTACAATTTGCAAATATAGATTTAAATAAATCATCGCCAATAACCCATCTATCAAAATCAGCGGGCATAAAGGCTTCATCTTTTGAATCTAATTCATCATTATTTTTATCAACAAGTTGTGTTCCGTGTCCTGTAAAATAAAAAAAAAGAATATCTTTGGAAGTAGAATTATCAATTATTTTTTTCATATTGTCTATAATATTGAAATAATTGGCAAAATTAACAGTTGTATTTTTATCAGTTAATTTGATAATATTGTCTTTATTAAAATTTTCATTTATATGTAAATATTTTTCAACAAGTTCAAGGTCATTATAGGAAGAATTTAATCGTAATTTATCATTAACTGGATAATTCAGTCCAACAAGCAGTGCTTTTTTAACCATTATATAAAATAAAGAATATTATAATAGTTATAGTTAATTTGTAGTTAAATTAGACATAGAATGACCGTATTTAAAGTTTCTAATATATTTAACTTTGTTAAAAGAATTGCTATTATTAAAATAAGTATATAATTCTGGAATGGTTTTGGAATTTACATTATTATTTTTAATTTCAGGAAAATGTGAATTTACTAAAATGGTTTTATCATTTAAGAAGTCATAATCAACAGTAGCATAGTGCCAATCTTCTAAATTAACTTTTTTCATACTATCAACATTAGAATCTAGATAAATATTAAAACAGTTTTCATTTGTATTGGTTGCTGATTTTTCAGCTTCTAATTTTTTACAATGAGCGAAACCTTTATACATATTATATCTTTCAGCATAATTAACAGAACGAGTTACTTTATTATTAGTAACAGTATTAAATCTAGAATTATCTCTGTTGTTGTAAATATTGAGATTTTTTTTGTTTTGAGTATTATCAGAAGAGGAATAAATAGATCTTTTCTTACCAAACATATTGTAGTTGCTATTCATATTAATATAGATATATATAATTATGAATAAAAAATAAATGATTTACAATTTAACAACAATTTTCCAGATGTGTTGGTCCATAACATCGGTTGCAGTTTCCTCGGTAGTATTTTGACTGAGAGAACGTTTTAGATTCGGGGATTCGGCAGTGTTTTTTGATCCCATCCATCCGTATTTGCCAGCTTGGTAAGCATCAACAGTGGCTTGAAGTGTGCTTGTGACGGCAGCATAACCAGGGAATACAGTAGCAACAGCAGATTTAACACCAGTATCCGTGGTAATATCAGCAGTATTAGCATTGGCATATTCTTGTGCAATAGTGCCATCGGACTTCAATTCAACAAAACTGATATTGGTTGGTCCAGTGACGGTAGTTTCAAATTTCAATTTCAATTTAGGTCGCAAGAACATACCCAATGTGTCATTAGATTTAATAGGAACGGAGGTTGTAAGAGTTTTGGTGTTATCAGCATCAAGTGTAATACTGCTGCCAGACGTAGTCGTTGTGATCACCGGATCCCCGCCAATGTGTTCTGCACCGGATACTTTTACTGTGTAACCAGCTCCTCGTGCATCATTAACTTCTTGACTTCTACCAGATACATTCAAAAGTTGTTCGAATAATGATTTAAGAGCAATATTTGCTTTACCATCGGATGCTAGAATGCCTGTCAAATTATAGTAAAAAGCATTATTTGGGTCAGCACCAGTAGCACCAGGATTTAAAGGACTGACAGCAGCTGTTGCATTAGCTCTGTCGTTGAAAGCATCATTAGCATCCTTGTCAAACTTATGTAATTTAGTAAAATCATTGCCCGCTTTTAGTTGGTCGTCAGTGGCAGCTTGAGAACCACCAAGAGAATGCGACAATAATCTAGCAAGATTTGATTTGAAAATACCAAATGGATTTTTGGTGCCGTCTTGAGATGGAGCAGCATTAAGACTTGTAGTAATGCCATCTTCATCGGAGAAAATAGCTTGAGCTAAAGGATGTCCTACAAGATGAACGGAAGCAACGCGTGCCATAATTTGACCGACGTTAAGTTGTTCTGCTTCAGTAGGAGCAATTGAAGCAGTAAAATATTGTTGTGTATTATCAGATTTTCCTCCGACAGGAATAACTTTAGGTGGAGTTGATGTAGTATTTGGAACATGCACTAAACCTTTTGCTGTATGTAAATTTAAAAGTGCATCAGCAAGTTTATTACAAAATTCATCCACAACTTGTGAAGGGTTCGCTGCGACATTGCCGTTCGATAATTTTTTCGCTTCTACTGTAGTATTTGTAACAGTAAGCATATTTGCATAAAATAATTTATCAGTATCACTTGGGTCACCTACATAGAAAGTATTCTTGAAGGCATCTAGTAATGTAGAAGTTTCATTAGAAGCATCAAAACCAGCGGCATTAAAAGCACCGCTTCTATCAAGTGTGAAAGGAAGGTGATTTTCAATTAAATCTGCTGTGATATTTTCCCCAAATAGTGTAGCACCTGTACTATCTGAGATAGTAAACAATACGGGCATTTGAACATTAGCCATTTTATAAAGTATTATGAGAAAAAATTAATCTCTATTGCCTATTAAAATAGTAATAATCCAATTACTTTCAGGTATAGTATAATTATCAGTAAAAACATTTATTTTACTAGTTGGAATAATAATTTTAAATTGAATAGGTGTGCTAATTATATTAACGGTTCCGTTTTTAACAGCAAAAAAATTATTAATAAATTTATCTAAATATTCCTTATCGTAAAATGAATTAATAAAAGAATCAATAAACGAATAGAATTTATTTTTAATTTTTTGGTTTTGTGTAAAGGGTTCAATGGTAAAAGGGTTATTAAAAACACATTGAGAAAGGTATTGACAATAATATAAAAAAATACTTCCTAAAATTAAAGGTTTATTTGTAAATGATTTATTAACGAGCAATACCTTTTGAGTTAGACACGCTTTTAAATCTAAAATTAATTTTGAAAATTCTCTATGCTGAATGGTAATATTATTACTTGAATCGATTAAAATAGAATTTTTCCATAATTTTAAATTAGAAAGCGTTAAGCTTTCCAAATAAAAAGTATTTTTTTTGTCTTTATAATTTATTTTAAAGAAAGATGGATAAATAATATTATCTGAAATATCTGACATATAATATTATTTCTCATATAAAATATGGAATTCTAATGCTAATGAATAATCTGTTCCAATTAAATCAACATTATCACCAAATTCATCAACAAGTCTAACTCTAAGTTTATTAATATCAACAGGACCAAAGTAATGTCTTTTCTTAGTAATTTTATCAGTACAATCATCAAAAAGAACAACACCTTTACCTTCTCGCATTGGTATACGAGCTAAAATATTATTTTGCATGAAAGAATTTTCATAAACAACAGTAACAACATCATGAACTGAAGAATTAAAATCTTCTACACAAAGGAAAAAATATTTGGAACCAGCTAAGTCAATGGCTGCTTCACTTGTATAAGTAGAAGCACCTTCATACATTTTATTTCTAAACCCAAGAAGCCATCCCAAAGATTTCATAGGAGGTGCTCTAGGATTAATAGGATTTGAGAAATCTAAACTAAAATTAGTATCATCTTTTGTTTTGATAGTAGTTCTTAAACTTTTTTCATCAATATAACATTGAAAACCAAGATTGTCTAGTTTTCCACCATCAATATTATTTAAATCAGATGCTAATTTCCATGAATCATAATTACCAGATGCTACAGCAATGCTAGTAGTAGTATTATTTTTAGTAATTTTAAAAGAACTCATGCCTTGTCTAGCGGAAACAACATGAGAAACATTAGGTAATTCTAAAGAAGCCAATCTCATAGAAATAACATTTTGTAAAGGAGTAGAAAGATGGATGGTAAAATCAGATGGAGAAGTTTCAAAATAATTTTGTCTAAATTTAGAATCAATACTTAATTGAGAAACAATAATTCTACTTTTAAGTTCATTTACCTGTGGTGTATTGTTGGTTCTTTCTTTTGTAAGATTAACAAGAGCGTTTTGTGTTCTAGAATCATAAGGGTCGTCGGTTCTAACAGGATTTTGATATTGAATAACATTTCTATTTTCAGTATGAACTCTACCGTTATTAGTAGCAATAGCGGAGGTGTCTACATGATTTTTAAATTGTGTAATGTTGTTAAAACCATTAGAAGCGGGAATATTGCTCCAAGAAGTATTACCTGACGGAAGTTGTAAAGCAATTTTGGCTGCTTCATCATCATTAATAGTAAAGTATGTACGTTGCAGTTGGCTAAGTTGTTGATCGCTGCGACTCATATATATATTATTAATTATTTAATAATATATAATATTTAAGCTAATTAATTAAGCATATTTTTCATTGAATTCTTCTATATCTTGTACGTATCTTTTTTTATCTACTTCGGCTTGTTGTTGATATTTTTTCTTATCCTTGTCCTTCAAACCTTTCCATTTTTTACCAAGATCTTTTGCGATATTAGCGATAGAAACTTTCATATCGGGATTTTTCTTTTTGAAATTTTCAATAAGCTTTGGTCTAAAATCATCACAGAAATAAAAGTAAGAAGACTTGGGTTTTTTTGGTTGGAATGGATTTTTTTGAGCTTTCATTTTTTGTTTTTTACCAACATACTTTTCTAAAAGTGCGTCTATTTGCTCTGAAGATGCTTTTAGATCAAAAGCAATCATTCTTACTAATTGTGCGTGGGAATCAAACCACATATCATTCAAAGAAACTGTATTATTATGAAAAACTATATTCGCCATTATAATATAATTAATAGTTATTTATCTAAATCAATTTATAACTATATATATTATTTACAAAGAGGAGCATAAACCATCATAAAGAAACAAAAAACAGGAAATAAAAGCAATGAAGTGAGTAAGATTTTAAAAGGAATAAACGTAAGACAATGTAAACAATAAAAGCTACAGTGATTTTCTTTTTTTTCAAGTAATTTATAATTATCAGTATATGAAATAAAAACATTATCATAAATATCATCGGCGGCTTCAGGCAAGTATTCAAAATAAAGAGATTCGAATTCATTATCTAGGTTCATTAAAAATTCCATAGCAAGACAGTCCATAACCATTTCAGAAACACTATCGCCGTTAAAAATAATCCAAATATTAGCAGCATAAACAAAAAGATTAAAACCAAATTCTTGGAAAGTATCAATCATAGTCCAAGTATCAGTTGCTGGAACCATTTTATTTAATCTTGTCCTGTCAGTAAGATTGTCCCATAAAAAGAAAGATTTTACAAAATATAAAGCACAAGCACCAAACATAATTAACTTTTGCCTCCAATTTGCTTGATTAGGACAAAATTCTAACTCACCAGTATTAATAGCTTCGTCAGTAACAAGAGCAATATAAATAGCCCATTGTGCGCAAAATATAAGAATAGGTAGTAAAGTTAATAAAGAAAAAATATGACTACAATAAACAGCATTTTTTTTTATTAGCATTTCATTTTTATAACCACGAGTTACGTGATATTTAAATAAAGAAAACATACCAAACTTAGGGTCAGCCAATACGATATTTTTCTTTTCATCGGAAGACATTTCTAGTATTCCTGCTTCCAATAACTTTCCACTTTCTCTAATAAAAACTTGTTGTGGAGTATTACATTTTGGTATAACTTTATAAGAATGTTCTGTTCCAATAAGCAAGTCATCTCTTAACTTAGCAGCAATATGACTACATAATAGTTCGCAATTATTAGAAAAAACACTACAACAACTTTTTATTTTATAACATGATTTTTTCGACTCTTCGTTATCCATTTAAATAGTAATAGAATTACTGTTTAAATAATTTAATTAATTAATTAAACCAATAAACCTTGATAGTAGTGAATATATGAATAATATTCATTTCTAATGATATTATCATTCATAGAACGATTTACACCATGAAAATAATTTAAAGGACATTTTACAATAATACACTTTATACTATTTTTCTTACCATAATTAGAATTAGAAAAAGGAGAAAGATAATAAAGATATGTAACAATACGAAACTCTTTTTTAACTCCACTATAAACAATTCTAGGTCCATTTCTAGGAGGATATGGTCTTGGTATTAAATTCATACAAGAATTAAAAGCAATTATATTATCATCATCTTTTAAATGTTTGCCATGTTTTTTTATATCATGTATCAAGAAATCTTTTATAATAACCCAAAGTTCTTCAGGAAACCACATAATTATATATATAAATATATTTTTAAGTTTTACTGTATAGGGGAGAGAAAAATGCTGTATTTTATATTTATCAAAATATAATAAAGATATAAAAATTATATATTTAATGTTAGATACTTGGTTATTAACAACACATTGCACTGCTTTATTTCCAATGGGTGTATTTATATGGAGTTGGAAAAGACGCAAAGATGCCACCAGTATTTTTATGTTGATTAAATTCCTATATGCTGTAACTTTTTCTCTTTTATATCATTCGCATCATTCATTGCCGGAAGATGAAGTATTTACAACCGATTATGATTATCACAATTGGGCTTTATTAGATGGTTATGCTTGTTCAAGTTTAATATTTACAACCGTATTGTATGGTTCAAGAGTTCGAGAACCGCAATTTTATATAACAAGCTTTGCCGTGGAAAATATTGTTTTAATAGTTTATTTATGGGAAAATTTAAATCGTGATTTAATTATTACATGGTATTTATCAATATGTAGTTTTTTTATACTAATAATAAAATGGAGAACGATTTGGAGATATTTATTACGTTTTAGATGTCTATCCTTTTTATTTTCTTCTTGTGGAATTACAGCAATAGCCGTGTATTCTATTGCTAGTAAAGAATTTTATAATGAAAGATATGTAAAATATCATAGTTTATGGCATTGTTTTGTTTTTTCTACAGCCGGATTTGCTTCTTTATTAAGATATAAACTTGATGAACAATTGTATCCTATTAGAAATAGAAGAGAGCAGTTAGATTCAATTTAACAAAAACAAAAAAATATTATTCGTCTAGGAGATTTTGGATATTTCAATGTTTTTCTAGAACAATAAGGACATTTTTTTTTTGGAGTGGTGCTTTTACTTTTCCAATTATTCATACAATGAACGTGATACATATTTGGACATTTTAAACAATAAACTTGTGAATTCATTATATCTTCAAATGGTTCATAACATATACCACAAAAATCATCCGAAATTTTTTCATAATATTTTTCATTATTTTCAGTCATGTAAATATATTAGATTAAAAAACTATTTAAATAATAAATATCTTATAATTTTGTAACTCATTTAGCTCAGTTGGTAGAGCATGGGTCTTATGAGCCCAGGGTCGTGGGTTCGAGCCCCACATTGAGTAAAAGGAAACTTACAGCAATAAAAAATTGGTCTTTTTTATGTTTCTAGCATTAGCCGGTATAGCTCAGTTGGTAGAGCGTGTGACTTGTAATCATAAGGTCAGGAGTTCAATTCTCCTTGCTGGCTTAAAATATTTGGTTGGTGTATGGAATTTTATTATGTTTCATATCATGAAGTTGGCTTTCTATACTATTTACTTTTCTTAATAATCTTTTTTTTCTTTTTTTTAAAGTTTGTTTTGAATCAACTTTAGTATAATATACACAATTGGAAAATGCCTTTTTAACCTCCATTGGTTCTTTGGCGGCATAAAGACATTCTTTGTTTCTTGTTGAAGCACAGATATTTCCCATTTTTTTAGTTGCGTTAAAAAAAGATAAAAATAATAAA
>Ga0222715_10005960_pt1 | contig 10350 bp, 10 predicted proteins | sample C33_9DmetaG_FD_165056 | JGI IMG/M metagenome (GOLD analysis project Ga0222715, IMG submission 165056) | Estuarine water microbial communities from San Francisco Bay, California, United States - C33_9D | ecosystem: Environmental > Aquatic > Marine > Unclassified | place: USA: California... | reverse complement strand
ATACTCTTTTCTCTGATGTCAATGAACTTCATCTTGCGTATCTTCTTAATGGTAAAAGTTGGGGTGGTACGTTAGGTACTGCTGCAAAGACACAGTATGAATCGAGAATCGCAGAACTAGACAAAACAACTAAGGGACAACAAGAACATACTAGAGCCGTTGGTCAAGCGGAAGCAATGGCAGCAGCAGTTTTAGCATATGCACATCAGCATGGATACGGTGGACAACCAACAGAAGTTTACTGGACTGCTAGATCTGGATTTAGCTTTACTGATATTGATGATCGCTGGGAAGCAGTAAGTAAAGATAATCCAGCAGACGTTCTTGTCAAATTTCCCAGATCAAACTTTTCAAAAAGTATTTCTGGAAATTACTTAGGTATTTCCATGAAGGCTTTAAAGAAAACGAGTGGAGATGCTCCAGTCAAAAACCCTGGAGTTAGAAAGATTGCAAGGTTTATTGGAAAACCAGAGGCATTCTTTTCGGATATTATTGAAGAAGGTGCTGAGGAAGTTCATCAACAATTGGGAACAGCAAAAAAGAAAAAGTTGCTCGATAAAACGGCTGTAAAAGCGATTCCTAAAGGATCTAAGGCATATCAAACTCTTGAATCTATTAAGGATAAGTATCTTTCTCAATGTAGAGATGCACTTCTTGAAGGATTCAAATCTAAGAATGATGGTGATGTAATGCTCTACATCCTTCAAGATCTTCTTGATACTGACAGACTTCCTAAGTATGTTAAGGTTACTGGTTACGGTGATTATAATCAAACTAACACCGCCAAGGTAGAAAATCCTACAGGACAAGAGAATGAAAAGTTCAAAGCCTTAATGGATGATAGTAAGAACTTCAATTATGAGACTGCTGGAGGAGATACTGGATACTCATTTGGTGTAAAAAAAGGAACTAAAAGACTCATTAGGGTTAGATTTAAATTTGAAAGTGCTCCTTTTGGATCTGCTTTAAAGATGTCAATTGAACCATGGGCCACTCCGATTGGACAAGAAGAATCAAAAGCAGCAAAAATTAAAACAGAGACAGTCGTAGAGGACACTTGACAAACTGTCCACCACCTTGCCAAGCAGGGTGGTTTTTTGCTATAATACATGTATGAAAAACACCCACCTAGAGCACCCCGAAGACTCCATTCTAACTGGGGATCTGTCGGTGCTAGATTTTCTGACCGCTCGTGATCATGGAGTTACGATCAAATGGGATGGTTCTCCTGCTTTGGTCTGGGGTAACTGTCCTTCTACTGGTCAGTTCTTTGTGGGAACTAAGTCTGTCTTTAACAAGGTAAAGGTCAAGGTCAATTACACTCACGCCGACATTGAGCGTAATCATGGTGATGGCCCTGTTGCATGTATCTTACATACCGCTCTCGAAACTCTTCCTCGTCCAGAGATAGGTTATGTTCAGGGTGACTTTATTGGGTTTGGTAGTGGCAGTGTATTCCGACCTCAACTAGTTCATTATGTTTTCAAAAAACGTTTTGATTGTCCGATCATTGTAGTTCCCCATACTTCTTATGAAGGTCCTTTTAGTGATCCTGTGTGCAGCTTTCGTGTCCCATCCGAAATTATTAAAGAGGGTATCATTGATAGTCCTTCAGTTACTATGCGTTATGAGCGTTTTGGTCTTCAAAAACTTAAATCAAAACTCATCGCCAAGTTCACCAAGTTTGCAACACCAAAGTCTGCAGCAGCAATTAAAACTTTCATCAACAGTTACATCCGCAGAACAGGGAAGTTACCAACCGCCAAAGTAATGTATGAGGAACTTCCTTCTAAATATAAGGGTGAGGTTAATGTAAACCTTTTTAGGTTGTACTTGTCGGTATATTCGCTCAAGATGCAACTGTTACGTTGTGTTCGCGACGACTCCCGTTGGTTTGTTGAATGCTTTATAATGGATCAACCGACCAATCATGAGGGTTATGTCATGACTAGCAACGATCAAGCATACAAGATCGTTGACCGTGCCACATTCAGTTACGCTAATTTTACCATCGCTAAGACCTGGAACTGATTCATGAAAAAGTTCAGCGAATTTCTCGGTTCAAAATCAATCTCTTCTGCCGTTGTGCGTGAACAAGAGGAAGTGGCTCCTGAGACCACTGCACCTGAGGTTGATAAGACTCGTGGAACCATCACCATCGGATTCGGTAGGTTTAATCCTCCTACTGTTGGTCATGGAAAATTGTGTGACTCTGTAAAAGATGTCGCTGGTGATGGTGAGTATCGCATCTATCCTTCTCACAGTTGCGATAGTAAGAAAAATCCTCTTGATTGTGAGGAAAAAGTCAACTGGATGAAAGCATCTTATCCTGATCATGCCAGCAATATTGTGTATGATAGTAAGATGAAGACTATTTTTGATGTATTGCAGGCAGCACATAATGGAGGATATCGTTCGGTCAATATCGTGGTGGGTGCTGACAGACTCAAAGAATTTGAGAGGCTCGCAAACGATTACAACGGGCAGCTCTATAGTTTTGATAAGATTAACGTTATCTCTGCAGGGGAAAGAAACCCAGATGCCGAAGGTGTCGAGGGTATGTCTGCTTCCAAATTACGAAAGGCAGCTGCAGAAGGAGATTACGAAACGTTTGAAAAGGGACTTTCCAAAAACCTGAAGCAGACTCAGAAGAAAGAACTGTATAACTCTGTTCGTTTGAACATGGGTGTTGTTGATATGGAAGAAGAGGTTGAACTGTGGGAGATTGCTCCTAAGTTTGATTGGAAGAATCTTCGTGAAAACTACATCAATAAGAATATTTTCAACGTTGGTGAACACGTTGAGAGTATCAATACTGGGTTAGTTGGCAAAGTTATTCGCAGAGGAACAAACTATCTTATTTGTGTGACAAAAGAAGGATATCTGTTCAAATCTTGGATTAAAGATTTGTCAGAGGTTAATCTTGTGGGAACTGATTCTTATCGTGAGTATGTGCAGGGATTAACTCCACGCGAGAAAATTCAGTCCTTCATAAATAAGAATAAGAGAAGGTCTAGAACTGCCCGATAAAACGATGAAGAAGAGCACATTCTTTGAAGAGCTCCCAGCGAGAAAAAATCCTGTCCACCAACCTGGCAGCCCTAATAGTGCAGCCGAAGGTCCAGCGGGTGTAAACCCCAAGGGTGGATCGGATCAGGAAGCCTCTGCCAAGAGGATTCGTCAGGCGGTTTATGACATTCGTTATCGTGCTCGTCGCGAAGAAATTGAATTAGAAGCAGCGTATAACCAATATATTGGTAATACATCTATGACTGCTCCTGAAAAAACAGCGGTTCGTGAAAAACTTTTTGGCGAATCTTTTGATATGCTTGGTGAAGGCAAAAAGAAAAGCGAAAAACAATACGTTGTTCGCGTAAGGGATCGTGCTGCTGGCACTCAGTATTGGAGAAAAGCAACACGCCAAAAGATCTCACAGTTGAGATCCAATCCCAATATTGGTGGACAGGGTGTAGAGATGTCTACATATAAAAAACCCTACGAAGAGGGTGATAAGAAAAACAAATCAGGAAAGGGAAAAGTGAACACTAAGAAAGACGTTACTGAAGCTAAGAAGGGCGACGGGAATCTTGCTAATAACTATCCCCCCTACGATAAAGTAACCCGTGGTGATGTTATCGCTGGAGCTCTTGGGAAAGATCAAGAGGGCGGTAAAAAGAAAGCAAAGAGGATGAAAGAAGAGTGGGAATCTATCCTTTCCGATCCTATTCTCAGAATTGTTTCTGATGCTGAACTGGAAGCAACGATCTTTGATGTATTCGAACAGATTGAGATCGAAGGTTTCCTGACCGAGGCTCTTGACCTTATTGATAGTGACCAGTTCCTCGCTGAGGAAAGAGATGCTGGTGCTATGGCAAAAGGCAGACTTGATAGAAAGAGAATGGGTGCCACTGCTGATGGTCCTGCTGGATCTGGTGGTGCTGCAAAGAGATTTGTTGCTAAGAAAGCAAAGCAAGCAGTTAAGTCTGGTGCTGAGAGAGTTGGTGCTGCTGTTAAGAAAGTAGGATCTGCTATCAAGTCTGCTGGTTCTGTTGCTGCTGCTAAAGCAAAGGCTGCTGGATCTGCTGTTAAGTCTGGCGTTAAGTCTGCTGCTAAGTCTGGTATTGGCGCTGCTTCTAAGGCAGCAGGACATGCTGTAGGTTCTTATCAGGGTGCTAGAGACAAAGCAAGAGCTGCTGCTTCTAAATCTGAACCTCCTAAGGCCGCTAGCACTGACACTAGTAAGAGCGGAACTACTGCTGGTAGTGCTGCCGCTTCTAAGTCTTCTTCTAGTTCTTCTGGAGAGTCTGGTGAATCCTCTTCTGGACAAGAGAAGAAAAAAGGATTTTTGCGCCGTTTAGGTAGTGCAATGAAATCTAATCTGAAAAAAGCCGCTGGTAAAACTCTTCGTGGTATTTCCAGTGCTACAGATAAGGGTGCTAAAAAACTTGGTGAAGAGACAGAAACTGCACTTAAAGTGAAAGTCAAATCAGAAATGTTTGACTGGAGAACCGAGTTCTTTGAGGGTCTTGAAGATAATCTTGCCCCTGAGGATGAAGAGAAGATCAATCTCAAGAAAGGTGTTAAGAATAAGGTTGTCATCAATCCTCAAATGGAGGAGAAGCAGGCAGAGATCACCAAGAAAATTAATGAAGCAAAGATGAGAGCAGAGATTAATCAGATGGAAAGCACCATCGAAATTGATCCCCTCAAACATGCAGTCGAGAAGGCTGTACAGCAACTTCACGTTAAGTCTGCTCCTGTTAAGGAGGAGAATGAAATTGTTACGAGTCTTAGAGAAAGGATTGCTTTACTGAGAAATGAGGCTGCTGAAGATCGTGCAAGAGATGAGCATCAAATGCGCGGCGGAATGGCTGCTCGTGTAGATTACAATCGCCCTCCTGCCAAGAAACTTTCCAATGCTGAACTGGGAATCAAACCCGGTAAGACCGCAGTTCAAAAAGAACTTGAGAAAAAGCATGGCAAAGGTGCGTCTGCCGTTGATATTGTAAAAGCAAATGTTCGTGCAAAATACGGACAAGATGCCATTAAGAATTGATCGGCATATATAGAATATATCGTATTTGGTGAACAACATGGTTTCATTTCTTCTCCCATTAGCATACAAAGTGGTTGATGCTGCTATTGCTAAGATTCCCGACGATGCAGAACTCGGTGAGAAACTCATCGACATTTGTCTTCTGATCCTTGGTAAGGCAGTTAAACTGACTAAAACCACAGCAGACGACGAACTTCTTGCTAAGGTTGCAGACGCTATTAAAGCACGCTGATAACCACCGTTTTATAAATAGTATCAGAAAAAATTTATTTGGCTTATTCAGATGGCTCTCTGGGGAAACAACGATAATATTGGAGTAAGCTCCGTTAATGCCCTTGCTAACCAAGGTTCGGGACTGGGAATTATTACGGTAACTTCCGCAGGAGCCGTCACTGGTGGTATTGGGGTTTGCACTTTCACAAATCTTACTGCTGGTAATGTAATTAGTCTTGGTCTTGGTCAAACTTCTGGTTTTGGTGTTATCATTTCGATTGCTAGCAGCACATCGATGACTATCAGCACCACTGCTGTTGATAACAGAGATTGGAATGCTGGTAATAACTACACTACCAGATACATGATCTTCAGTGAGCAACCTAAGTCCACTGATACTGATCCTGCTTTCGCTCCCTCTTCTGCTGATGATCAGCGCGGATACAACGCTAAGGTCTTTGCAGTTGCTGCTGGCAACCTCGGTAACGATGCTGAGGGTAATGATGCTGGAAGAAGCGCATATCTCAATGCCGTTGCTCACGCTGGATGGGTTGGAGTTACAACCTACGTTGATATGCACGGTAACCTGAGAATCAAGGCTGAGACACTGGTTGCTGCTTCTGGTATTACAACTGGCAACAGAGCATATCCTATTGCATGATATTGAGTGAATGAAATTCTATGAATTGAATGATCAGAATTATTTGTTATTCGCTATCAAATTTTACGATAATCCTCAGGCATTAACTGAGGATGATTTCTATGATGATTTAAAGCGATTTAAGTATGTCAAACGTTTGTTAAAACGTTATGAGACTACTGGCGTATTGAAGACAAATCTAATTCTAAATCATCTAACAATCCTATTCAATGTCTTTAACGATGCAACAGTACCCCTGTTGTTTTTCAAGTTAGAGCAAAATCTTTGGCCTTCGGCCAAAGCTTTTCTTTTATTTTTGAATAGACTACCAGACTATCCTAAGTCGTCTTTTTCAGATATTGAGGAAGATAAGACTTGTTTGGAGATTTTAAATGAAATCTAAAGCACTCGATAAAGTTCTCAACTATTTCAGGGAAGAAGCCCCAGTAATGTCTTTTACTGCTGGTGGCGGCGCACTCTATCGTGGATCTGCTAAGAATGATTCTGGATCTCCTACTGCAGGAGTTGATCTTAGATTAAAGCAACCCTATAAGGATCGCAAGGATCTTATCAAGAGATGGAGAAGCAGGCAACGGAAGTCCAATTAGCGATCTTGGGAACTAAATTTGATTCGCTAGAAGGTGTAATTGGTAGAATGGATAACTCCATTCAAAAGATTACAGCAGTGAATGAGAGAATGGGTGAACTGTTAGCAGTTCATGCCGAGAAAATAAACAAGCAAGATAAGACTGACGACATCCTTTTTGAAAAGGTTGAAGGATTTCGAACAGAGTGTAAAATAGAATTTGCTTCTATTAAAGAAGGATGTAGGAGAGACATCCTAATGGTTAACGATAGACTTAAGCAAATTGAAAAGAGAGTCTTCATGGTCAGTGGAGCCTTGGTTTTCTTATCATTCATCATCAGACCCGCAGTAACTGGAATGTTTCAGGGGTTGTTTTCCGCAACCAAATCTGCTACAATAGAACGTGTAGTAGATCTGTCCCATGAGTCTGGTAGCGGAAGAATTCATCAACCTATTGTCGCCACGACTAGGTAAGTTTAAGAAGGTACGCACAGGCCTTTGGAATTTTAGATGCCCTCTATGCGGCGATTCTGCAAAGCGCAAGAACGTCTCTAGGGGGTATTTGTATAGCGTAAAGACAAACGTCAACTACAAGTGCCATAATTGTGGCGCTTCGATGTCTTTTGCAAACTTTTTGCAGCATCTTGATCCAGAGTTGCACAAAAGGTATACCCTTCAGAACTTTAAGGAAGGTAAAAGACTCAGGTCAAATGCTCCCAGTGAGAAACCAAAGTTCTCATTTAAGGCTCCTGAATTTAAGACTACTATCAATCTTCCTCTATGCAGCGAAATAGGCAGTGCTAGAGAGTACCTAGAACGCCGTAGAATTGATCCAAGTAAGTTCTACTATGCTGAGGACTTTAACTCGTTTGTCAAGACCTTTAAACCAGATCAAGACCTACGAAAAGAACCAAGGATTGTTATTCCTCTATATCAGGGAAAGCAATTAATTGGGTTCCAAGGGAGAGCACTCCAAGCGAACTCAAAACCTAAATATCTCACCGTGATGCTTCGAGATGATGTACCAAAAATCTATGGACTTGATACGATCAGAACAGATGCTCCAGTCTATGTTACAGAAGGACCTTTCGACAGCACATTCATTCGCAATGCGTGTGCTATGTGCGGAGCTGATGCTGATCTTGAGCGTTGGGGGATTGGCAATAGTGTTTGGATCTATGACAACGAACCACGAAATTCAGAGATCGTCAGACGTATCGAGAGTGCTATCGCATCAAAGAAGCACGTTGTAATCTGGCCTCCTGAGGTAAAACAAAAGGACATAAATGATATGGTCCTTGCTGGACATGATGTCCAAAGTATAGTAGAATGTAATGTCTACAGTGGATTAGAAGCAACCCTTAAATTTAATCAGTGGAAGAAAATATGAGTAACGGAATCAAAGTCAAAAAGCGCAATGGGACCACTGAGCCAATTGATTTATCCAAACTTCATCGCATGGTTGAGGCTGCTTGCGATGGTCTTTCTGGAGTGTCTGCATCGCAGGTAGAGATCAATTCTGGCATTCAGTTTTATGACGGTATTACTACCAGTCAGATCCAAGAAATTTTGATTCGTAGTGCTAGTGACTTGATCGATCTTGATCATCCAAACTATCAATTTGTTGCAGCAAGACTTCTCCTCTTTGCTGTTCGTAAATCTTTGTATGGTCAGGCAAAAGAGTTGCCGTCTCTTGAGGCACAGATCCTCAGATGCACTACGGCAGAAGTTTATGATAAGGATATCTTCAACAAATATTCTTTAGAAGAGATTACTGAAGTAAATACTTACATTGATCATGATCGTGACTTTCTGTTTACTTATGCTGGGCTGCGTCAGGTAGTAGACAAATACCTCGTGCAGGACAGAAGTAACGGTCAGGTATATGAAACTCCACAGTTCATGTACATGATGATTGCCTTGACAATTTTCGCAGAGTATCCCAAGGAAACGAGACTGTCATATGTCCGACGCTACTACAACGCAATCTCAAAGCACAAAATCAACATTCCCACACCTATCATGGCGGGGGTTAGAACTCCACTTCGACAATTTGCGAGCTGTGTTCTTGTTGATGTTGATGACACCCTCGATAGCATCTTTAGCAGTGATATGGCTATTGGCCGCTATGTTGCACAACGCGCAGGAATCGGCATCAACGCAGGTCGAATCCGTGGCATCAACAGTAAAATCAGAGGCGGAGAAGTTCAGCACACAGGTGTTGTCCCTTTCCTCAAAAAGTTTGAAGCAACTGTCCGATGCTGCACACAAAATGGCATCCGAGGTGGATCAGCGACTGTACACTTCCCGATCTGGCACCAAGAAATAGAGGACATTATTGTCTTAAAAAACAATAAAGGAACGGAAGATAACCGTGTTCGTAAGTTAGACTACAGTATTCAACTCAGCAAACTATTCTATGAGCGTTTCATCTCAAACGGAGAGATCTCCCTTTTCTCTCCACACGATGTTCCTGGTTTGTATGATGCTTTTGGTACTGATGGATTTGACGACCTTTATGTGGGTTATGAACGAAATCAGTCTATTCCAAGAAAGACTGTCGGAGCTCAAGAACTTTTCCTAAATCTTCTGAAGGAACGTGCAGAGACCGGTCGTATCTACATCATGAATATTGACCACTGCAACTCTCACTCTTCCTTTAAAGATAAGGTTGAGATGAGTAACCTCTGTCAGGAAATCACTCTTCCCACATATCCTCTTCAACATATCGATGATGAGATGGGAGAAATCGCTCTGTGTATCTTGTCTGCAATTAATGTTGGCAAACTTCGCAATCTTGACGAACTTGAGGAACTCTGCGATCTGGCCGTCCGTGGTCTGGAAGAACTGATTGATTATCAAGACTATCCTATCAAGTGTGCTGAACGTGCTACAAAGGCGCGTAGATCGCTTGGAATCGGTTTTATTGGACTTGCTCACTATCTTGCCAAGATGGGTCACAAATACGGCGATCCTGGGTCTCTCACAGAGACTCACAAACTCTCTGAAGCATTCCAGTATTATTTGCTGAGGTCTTCCAATCAACTGGCAAAGGAGAAAGGATGGTGTAGTGACTTTGGCCGAACCAAATATTCTGATGGAGTTCTGCCCATTGATACATACAAGAAGGATGTTGATGAATTAGTAGCACCTGCATACTTCTATGATTGGGAAGGTCTTAGAGCATCTATCTTGGAGCACGGTCTCCGACACAGCACACTGTCCGCACAGATGCCTTCAGAGAGCAGTTCCGTTGTGTCAAATGCCACAAACGGAATCGAACCACCTCGCGATTACTTGTCCATTAAGAAATCGAAAAAGGGCCCCCTTAAGCAAATTGTTCCGCAGTACCATACTCTCAAGAACAATTATACGCTTCTTTGGGATATGCCATCGAATAAGGGATACATTGAAGTAATCTCTATCATTCAAAAGTTTTTTGATCAGGCAATTAGTGGTAACTGGAGTTATAATCCAGAGAATTACCCTAACAATGAAGTTCCTGTCTCCGTGATGGCCCAAGATCTTCTTACAACTTACAAGTTGGGATGGAAGACGAGTTACTACCAAAATACTCATGACCTAAAATCTGATGATTTAGAAAGTAAAAAAGAAGAATTAGAGTCCATCATATCGCTCATCGAAGACACGGAGGAAGACGACTGTGAATCATGTAAAATTTAAAATCACCGCCGAAGCAGACCAAAGAATTAGTGGCATGACTGTTTTAAACACGGAGGCCGCTGACACTACCAAACAACCAATGTTCTTTGGTAAACCACTGGGTCTTCAAAGGTATGATGATTTTAAATATCCTATCTTTGATAGACTGACTACACAGCAACTTGGATACTT
>Ga0222715_10005955_pt1 | contig 10353 bp, 15 predicted proteins | sample C33_9DmetaG_FD_165056 | JGI IMG/M metagenome (GOLD analysis project Ga0222715, IMG submission 165056) | Estuarine water microbial communities from San Francisco Bay, California, United States - C33_9D | ecosystem: Environmental > Aquatic > Marine > Unclassified | place: USA: California... | reverse complement strand
GTCTGGTTCCATGTCAGATGTTTTCTTGGATACCATCAAGCAACTTTATAATCTTATCTGGTTCTGTCGTAAAGTTAATATTCCTTTCGACGTATATGCTTTCACTAACGAGTGGAAACGTGGTGGTCATTATAATGGTGAATACCATCAACCAGATCTTGAATATGCTTGTGAACGAAAGGAAGGTGAGTTCCAAATCGATAATACCTTCTCCATGATGCAGATCCTTACTAGCTCTTGTCGCAAGTCGGATATGGAGAATCAACTTCGGAATGTCTTCCGTCTTGCACACAGTTTGGATTCACGTTGTAGGTATCAATGTTTGTATCAGTATCCTTCTCGTCTTGGACTTTCTGGCACTCCTCTGAATGAAGCAATCATCTCTCTGAATAGTATTATCCCAGACTTCTTCAAACGTAACAAAATCCAGAAAGTTCAGACTATTGTTCTTACCGATGGCGAGGCTTGTTTCATCAAGATCAATCGTTCTATCTACAACGTTGATGGTAGTTATGCTTACATGGGTGTTCGTAGTGTAATTCCTGGTAACACTTATATCCGTGATCGTATTACTGGACAAACATTTAAGATCGGTGACGATCACCAAGACACCACCACCGCTTTACTTAACCAGCTTCGTTCACGGTTCCCCAGTATGAATTTTATTGGGATGCGTCTTCTCAACTCTCGTGATACCAACAGTTTCATTCGCAGGTACACAAAGTTTGATTATTCTGTTAGTGAAAAACTGATTGAAACTTATCGTAAAACCAAGTCCTTTGTTCTGAATGATGTTGGATATCATGCTTACTTCGGACTTTCCTCTTCCGCTCTTTCCAACGATGTTGAATTTGAGGTGAAGGAGGATGCAACCAAGAGTCAGATCAAGTCTGCTTTTGCTAAGAGCTTGAAAGGCAAGAAGATGAACAAAAAAATCCTTGGGGAGTTCATCAATTTTATCGCTTGAGACGGTCTTGAAAGTGGCACAAACCCCGTGCCACAGTCCGTTTTTCCCAGTATAATGTATACATACCAATGAGGTTCAAATGACCACCCGCGTGAACACTGAGTCCCTGATCGATTCCATCCGTGATCTTTACGGAAATGTTCTTACCGCTTCTGATGTACGTGCTTTCTGTGCTTCTCGTGGTATTTCGTACCCTACTGTGACTAAAAAACTAGAAAACTATAAGACCTCTCGTGGTAATTGGGATCTGACGGTGCAAGAAGCTCGTCAACAACTAGAAAAAACAGTAACCTCTCCTTCCGTAGTTCCACCTATCGAACAAAATCTTATCCCCGAAAAAGATGATACCTTCGTCCAGTTTGGTAATTTTAAGGATATTAAGCGTATTGTTCAGTCCCGTCTTTTTTATCCGACATTTGTTACGGGTCTTTCTGGTAATGGCAAAACGTTCTCGGTTGAACAAGCCTGTGCTCAGTTGGGTCGGGAGCTGATCCGTGTTAACATTACGATTGAGACTGATGAAGATGATCTCATCGGCGGATTCCGCCTGGTCAATGGTGAAACTGTTTGGCATAATGGTCCAGTCGTCGAAGCCTTGGAGCGCGGTGCGATTCTTCTGCTTGACGAAATTGACCTGGCTTCCAACAAAATTCTTTGCCTTCAGTCCATCCTTGAAGGTAAGGGAGTCTTCCTCAAGAAGATCGGTCGGTTTGTGAAACCTTCCGCTGGGTTTAATGTGTTTGCAACTGCCAACACCAAGGGTAAAGGTTCTGACGATGGTCGTTTCATTGGAACTAATGTTCTGAACGAAGCATTCCTTGAGCGTTTCCCTGTGACCTTTGAACAGTCCTATCCTAATCCTGCGACTGAACAGAAAATCCTAGAGGGCATTTCTCTGGATCTTGGTGTGGAAGATCGTGACTTCTGTAAGCGTTTGGTGGACTGGGCAGACATTATCCGCAAAACCTTCTATGATGGCGGTGTAGAAGAGATTATTTCTACCCGACGTTTGGTTCACATCATTCGTGCTTTCTCTATCTGGAAAGAAAAGTCTAAAGCAATTCAAGTTTGCATTAATCGTTTTGATGATGAGACCAAACAAGCCTTCCTTGATCTCTATGACAAGGTTGATGCAGATGTAAATTTCGGTGAAAACAATGGATCTGTGGAGTGAGTATAAAAAAGTTCTCTGGGAAATCTTTCCCGATCTAGAGAACATCTGTGACTGGGCGGACTGGGAGGAAAAAGGAACCTCCCTTTCCGCCAAGATCTACAACAGTGAAACCATCCTTAAATCTAGGGAGGTTGAGATCTGGGATGAGAAGTCATGTATTTACAACAACATCATTTATCCAAGAACAGGAGAGAACCTTCCCTGTTTTGGCATGGATTTGATGGGTTTCTTTGACAAGAAAGTTATCCTTGTATTTGACTTCCAACACCCTGTAGAGAATTATCTATTCTCGCACCCAGATCTTCCTAAAGCTGAGGGCAATTTCCGATTCTTTGAACCAGGAAATCATTTCTCAGAAAACATTTACGTTGCTAAATGTACTATGTCTGAAGTCAATGAACATCTTGATATGTTCAAAAAATACTTGACTGTTTACCGAGACATGGTAGAATGTTTAAAACCAAACGGCTTTGATGCCCGTTCTACATACGGTGATTTTGACAGGTACATGAAGAAACTTGACCCTGTAGGCGGTTATCTTTCCAATAAGTTTGGCAAAGAAAAAGCCGAATCACTTGTAAACGATTTCTTATTCTGTTATGGTTAATGCTTGGAGTTTACTTTACGATGAAATGAACGAGGAAAAACACGATAAGTCATACTATGAGTATGACCGAAATGACGCAGATCGTAAAAATCCTTTCGTTGATGGACATGGAGATGTCCGATATCCAGCAGATCATCCTAGTCAAGATTTTTGGCATGAGGATGGATTTAGTCTGACTGGTAATCCTGGAGCCGCAGCTCCAGATACAATTACGTTCTCTAGTGATGGTTATGCAGCTGCACAACCTGTACCCCTTTCCACTTACGCTGAAGACATTGTGACATTCAATTTGACTTCTGAAATCGAAGCTATTAAAAAAGAAGGAGGATATGAATATACTCCTTTGTCTAATGACACAAAATATATTTACGAATCACCTGATAAAGGTAAGACAGTCTATCGCCGCAAGTTTGGTGACTCTCCCACTAACAGGGAACTCATCAACGTTGAAGAAGGTGTAGATCGTTCTATCCAAGATTACATGCCTCCCTGGGGACATAGTGATATGGAAGCTCTCGGTAAGTCACAGATTGATCTCAATCTTGATTCTACTGAAAAGAATGGATTCTGGAAATACGAAGAAGATAAAACCCTTAAAGAGGTTCGTGATTATCTTTCTGGAACTTACCGTGCCCATTACACTTCTCAAGATTCCAAGACTCAGACTCTTGATTTGATTGAAAGTATTGGTGATGCAGAGGCATTTACCCGTTCAAACGCAATCAAGTATTTGTCTCGGTTTGGTAAGAAGAATGGTAAGTCACGACTTGACATTCTCAAAGCCATCCACTATTGTATCCTTCTCTACCACTTCTCTGGACTTCATAATGCAAACTCAAACTCCTATGAAACTTTCTGATCGTACTATTAACTTGCTTCGGAACTTCTCCAGCATTAATCAGTCGATCTTGTTCAAGGAAGGTAAGAAACTTCGCACCATCAGTGTGATGAAGAACATTCTTGCAGAGGCTAATATTGATGAGGAATTTCCCCAAGACTTCGGTGTATACGATCTTGGTCAGTTCCTCAATTCTCTCAATCTTTTCCAAGATCCCGAATTGAACTTCAATGGTGACAGTTATGTTACCGTAAAGGAAGGTAAACAGAAATCTAAGTATTTCTTTGCTGATCCCAGCGTTATTGTTTCTCCTCCCGAGAAATCAATCAACCTTCCTTCAGTTGATGTTGAATTCAATCTGAAGAGTTCACAACTAGATCGTCTTCTTAAGGCTGCATCTGTGTATCACCTGACTGACCTTTCTGTGATTGGTGAAGGTGGTGAGATTAAACTCATGGTTCATGATCGTAAGAACGATACTTCCAATGATTTCTCGATCGTTGTTGGGGAAACTTCTCAGAAGTTTGCTCTGCATTTCAAGGTTGAGAATATTAAGATCGTTCCTGGTACTTATGACGTTAAGATCTCTCGTAAACTTTTGTCAGAGTTTAAGTGTTCTGAGTACGATCTGACTTATTATATTGCTCTTGAACCTGATCTTACCTGGGAAGAATGAACATCTTTGTGACCGATCCATGTCCACGTCGATCCGCTCGGTCACTCCCCGATAAACATATCGTCAAAATGCCACTTGAATCCTGTCAGATGATCTCTATCATCTACAGCAAGTGGTATTTTAATTGGGGAGATATCTATCGGATTGATGGACAACCCTATGAAACCCGTAAGGGTGCTTTCAAAAGTCATCCCTGTACAAAATGGGCTGCAGAAAACCATTACAATCTTGCTTGGTTGATTGCTCATGGTATTGCATTGTGTGGGGAATATACTCATCGATACAATAAGATTCACTCATGCAATAAGACTCTTTTTGAAGCTAAAAAAATGTTTCATAGGGTGACTGGAACAGCGATTACATGTTATAGTATGGCTGATAACTTCGTCCGTGCGATGCCCGATGAGTTTAAACTTGACACAAGCATTGACACTTTTACTGCTTACAAGATGTATATCGCATCCAAATCTTGGGCTGCATCTAATTATCTTCGTGACGAATCCCGCAAACCAGATTGGTTATGAATAGTTCTTGGACACTTCCCGTCGAGGAAGACGGCGAAGATTATATTATTACATTTCCACCAGAACTTTTGGAAAAGGCTGGATGGAAACCTGGGGACCTTCTTAGTTGGGTCCCTCTAGATGATGACTCTTACGAATTGAGGAAAGTGAAAAATGCGGAATGAATTTTTGTGGGTTGAGAAGTATCGGCCTAAGACCATTGAAGATTGCATCCTACCAGAAAATATTAAGAAAACCTTTACGGACTTTCTAAATAAGGGTGAACTACCAAATCTTCTTCTCTCTGGTCCTCCTGGTATCGGAAAGACTACGGTAGCAAAAGCTTTATGTGAAGAACTAGGAGTTGATTATTATGTCATCAACGGATCTGACGAAGGACGATTTCTGGACACAGTACGGAACCAAGCAAAGAACTTTGCTTCGACCGTCTCACTTTCTGCGTCTGACGCAAAGCACAAAGTCATCATTATTGACGAGGCTGACAACACAACCCACGACGTACAACTCCTACTACGGGCAAATATTGAGGCGTTTTATAACAACTGCAGATTCATCTTTACTTGCAACTTTAAGAATCGAATCATTGAACCCCTTCATTCCCGCTGCGCTGTCGTTGACTTCTCCATCAACGGTAAACAGAAACCAGCAGTTGCATCTCAATTCTACAAACGTCTCAAAACGATCCTTGATCAAGAAGGCGTTGAGTCGGACCAAAAAGTCCTTGCAGAACTGGTTTCAAAACATTTCCCTGATTTCCGAAGAGTTCTGAATGAGTGTCAACGACACGCTGTTGGGGGTGAAATTGATTCCTCAATCCTGGCTAGTTTTTCTGATGTAAATATTCATGCGCTTATTAAGAACCTTAAGGACAAAAAGTTTCCTGAAGTACGTAAGTGGGTCGTCAATAATCTGGACAATGATCCTAGTGTACTTCTGCGGCGTCTTTACGATGCTCTTTTTGAAGCCGTTGACGGTCCTAGCATTGCTGCTGCTGTGCTCATTATTGCTAAGTATCAGTATCAAATTGCATTCGTAGCTGACCAAGAAATTAATCTTCTTGCAGCACTAACTGAAATTATGGTGGAGTGTGAATTCAAATGATTAGTAGAGATGAACTGATGCACCTTCGCCTTCAGGCATGGTTGCGGGAAAACAGTTGCGATGATTTGGAATATCTTGGTAATTGGGATGGGAAGCATTGGTACAGAATTGGTCCACATGAAGTCTCCGCAGACCAAGTAGAAGATTTGGAACTAGTAGGAGAAGTTGATGAATGATTTTAAATGAAAATGATGCGATATATGCTGCCAATAAGTTCATTGATTATTTTTCTAATACTGGAAGAATTGATGACTACCTACGTAGTGTAAAACTGGATAGGATTGCAAGTCAGCCTAAATCCATTCCTGGATTTGGACCAGAGGATGATCTCTTCAGTGACTTTGATATGCATCCAGAAGACATGGATATTAAGATCTATGCCGCTGGTGAGAAGAATGGATTCAGTAATGAATACTTCAATGAACGACTACAAATTACTATGTCTCATGCATTTGAGACTTCTATCCCAGGCAAGTCCTTAAAGTGGATTGTTCAGGAAGTCAATACTAATAAGACTATTGGTTTTATTAGATTTGGATCTCCAACAATCAACTCTAGACCTAGGAATGAGTGGCTTGAGGCAACTCCAGAACTGTCTAGATTCAATAGACATGCGATTATGGGATTCGTTATTGTCCCTACTCAACCCTTTGGATTTAATTATCTTGGAGGTAAACTCCTCGCCTTATTGTGTTGTTCTCACACTGCAAGAGAACAGCTAAATAGTAAGTACGATGCAGATATCTGTCTATTTGAAACCACTTCTTTGTATGGATCTACAAAATCATCTTCTCAGTATGATGGTTTGAAACCATACATGAGGTATAAAGGTTTGACAGACAGTGACTTTACACCTTTGCTGCATGATTCAATCTTTAAGGATCTGAACAAATGGTTCATAGCGCGGAACAACGACAAACTTCTGGTGAAGGAGGACGCATCCAGTCGGAAACTCAAGACTCAACAAAAGATGATCTCAATCATCAAGAAAAGCTTACCTTCTCAAAAGGTTGTGGAGTTCCAGACTGCGATTGTAAATGCAAAAAATCTGACTGAACAGAAGAGATTTTACATGTCCACCTATGGATTCTCTAATTCTAGAGAAGTAATCCTTGGTCAAGAAGAAACTTTAAAGAGAGGAGATAACTACGATAGATTTGAGGTTGAATCTATTGTTGAGTGGTGGAAAAAGAAGGCATCGAAACGATACGAGTCTTTAAAAAATGAAGGTAGACTTCGCACCAAGCTAGAGACTTGGAATATTAATCCAGATGAAATTGACATTATTAGGTGATGGCACTAGGGACACATTGTTTTTTAAGTCTATATGACTGTGATCGTAGGGTATTGGACGACATTGATACCCTTATTTCCATCTCAGAGACCTCTGCAAGGGTCTCTGGCGCTACTGTAGTGCAAACCATATACAAGAAGTTTGAACCGCAGGGAGCGACCGTCCTGACTCTCCTAGAGGAGAGTCATATCAGTATTCATACATGGCCAGAACGCGGTGAGGCTGCTGTAGATATATTCACCTGTGGGACTTGTGATCCTTCTCTTGGTGCTAAACATATTATTGACTCAGTTCATTCCCAACGATATAAGATGGAGGTTGTTGAACGGTGAAGATTGAACTAACCGATTGGTTGAATTCTATTAATTTTACGAAGGATAATCGGATGGATTCCGATGATGTATCCGTAGAAAAACAATATCCAGCATTTATTATTAACAAGTGCATGTCTGCACACATTGATTGTGTTCTGTATGCGAATGAGATGAATCGCAATCATCAACTTCCAAGTAAACTCCAATATGACTTTTATCTAAATAGTATCAGGAAAAAGAAGAGATTTTCTCCCTGGCTCCGCAAAGAAAAAATTCAAGACCTTGATGCTGTCAAATCTTACTATGGATATAGTAATGAAAAAGCAATGCAGGCTCTGAAGATTCTAAATAAAGAACAGATAGATTACATTAAAAAGCGACTTGATGTTGGAGGTACAAGATGACTGCATTTGCAGAACCAGAAGTGAATTGGTCACCAGACCAAATGATTGAAGTTTCCCTAAATGAGCCAGATGATTTTCTCAAAGTTCGTGAGACTTTGACCCGTATTGGAGTAGCTTCTCGCAAAGAAAAGAAGATCTACCAATCGTGTCATATCCTCCATAAACAAGGAAGATATTACATCGTTCATTTTAAGGAGTTGTTTGCTCTTGATGGCAAACATGCTAACCTTACTATTAATGATGTTCAACGTAGAAATAGAATTATTAATCTCCTATCGGACTGGGGACTAATTACTGTTCTAGTTCCAGAATTGACATCGGATGTTGCTCCTTTGAATCAGATTAAGGTTCTATCTTATAAGGATAAAGGAGATTGGACTCTGGAAACTAAGTATAATATCGGTAAGAAAAAGAAGACGGAAGTCGCTTAACCGTACTGGAAAGAGGGGTTTTTACCACCCCTCTTTTTTTGTGATCTATTATAATTAGTAGTGGACGCCGCAAGGGTCCACAAAACACAAACTCGCTTTTAAAGGAGCTACCATAATGACTAACCTAACAAGGTACAGAACTGCGGATCTTCCTACTCTATTGGATAAGATTACGCGAAATAGCATTGGTATGGATGAATATTTTGATCGACTGTTTCATCTACATGAAACTTCTAGTAATTATCCCCCGTATAATCTAGTTCAGGTAAGCAATGTGGAATCACGATTAGAAATTGCACTGGCTGGATTTAAGAAGGAAGAAGTTTCTGTATATACAGAGTATGGAAAACTTTTTGTTGAGGGAACTAGAGAAGACAAAGAGGATTCCATTACATACGCCCATCGTGGACTTGCTCAAAGATCTTTCAAACGTGCATGGACACTCTCGGATGATACTGAGATTAGATCCGTCGTCTTTGAGGATGGGTTGCTTTCGATAGAACTAGGTAAAGTGGTTCCAGAACATTACCAGAGAAAGGACTGGTTCTAAATACTTAGGAATATCGTCGGCGCAGGGGCTCACTGGCAAAATCCAGTTGACGCCCCCCTTTTTTTGTGGTAAACTGAATTGTATTTGAAAATATCATGACTATCAAACTGGTTCTTCTTAAATCTAATGAAGAAGTAATTGCTGACGTGCAAGAACTTGTGGATGAGAATGACAAAGTAATGTTTATGGTTCTCACTAATCCCTTCTGTTGCAAGTTGGTAGAAGCTCCAGAGATGCTTGTTGAGGGAAGTGAACCAAGTGAAGCTAGGTACAGTGTTCAATTTTTCCCTTGGATGCCCCTTTCGGCTGAGAAGAGAATCTCTATTGACCCCAGTTGGGTTGTTACCGTGGTGGAACCATCGGAAATGGTAAAGGAATCTTATGAGGCTAGGATGAATGGAACAGCAGGAAATTAACGTTCAGTGCATCATCTTGACTAATGACGAAGTACTAATTAGTCAGATTGAAGAAGTTGTCGCTGACATTGGAGAACCAAATTGTAGATTGACATCTCCTTATAAAATTCTTGGACGACATGAAACGGATGCTCCAGTTGAGGAAAGATTTGTTCCATGGCTGGCAGATATTACCGATGATAATGTTATAATGTTATCATCCGATAAGATTCTGACTCTTGTCGAACCACACCGAATACTCATTGATCACTACTTGAAGATTGCTACAACATGAGGTTTTACACCAACGTCTTTCAGATTGGAAATGACATCCTAGTTCGTGGATACGAGAATGGAAAACATTTCAGCGATAGACAAGAATTCTATCCAACTTTTTATGTGCCCACAAAGAAACAATCTAAGTGGAAAACTCTGGATGGTATTTCTGTAGAACCTGTAAGACCTGGCACAATTCGTGACTGTAGGGAATTCCTGGACAAGTACTCCTCTGTCCAGGGTTTTTCTGTATTTGGGAATGAGCGATATATCCATCAATATATCTCTGATGCTTATCCAGAAGATGAGATCAAGTTTGATATTAACAAGATTAAACTGATCACCATTGACATTGAGGTTGCTGCAGAAAGTGGATTCCCAGACGTATTCAACTGTGCTGAGGAACTACTTCTTATTACCGTTCGGGATTATTCTACCAAGAAAGTCATTACTTTCGGGTCTAGACCATATAACAATACCGATCGGGATAATTTTAAATACGTTCGGTGTCACTCGGAATCCGAACTGATCATGTCGTTCTTGGATTGGTGGCAAACCAATACTCCAGAAGTTATCACTGGATGGAACTGTGAACTGTACGATATTCCGTACCTAGTTGGCAGGGTTGAACGTATTATGGGTGAGAAGACCGCTAAGAAGTTTTCTCCTTGGGGCATCATTAAGAAAAATGAGATTGTGATTTCTGGTCGTAAACAGATCTCGTATGATCTTGCAGGTATCTCTGTGATCGATTATCTTGATCTCTACAAGAAATCCCCAGCAACTTCAAACCAAGAGAGTT
>Ga0222715_10005950_pt1 | contig 10355 bp, 14 predicted proteins | sample C33_9DmetaG_FD_165056 | JGI IMG/M metagenome (GOLD analysis project Ga0222715, IMG submission 165056) | Estuarine water microbial communities from San Francisco Bay, California, United States - C33_9D | ecosystem: Environmental > Aquatic > Marine > Unclassified | place: USA: California... | reverse complement strand
CGTGCAGAGATTCAGGAGAAAAAGAACTCGCTATGAGTAGGATAATCTACGTCCCCCTGGAACACATTGATGGCAGGTACACGGTGCACATGGACCGTGATATCACAAATTACCTAGTTGCCAACAATGTGGATTTTATCAAGATCATGCCGGATCTCGAGGCAGCACCGCTGCCCGAAGGCTGTTTTTTAAATGCAGCGTTCACATCCAAGTTCAAGGCAAATCAGTTAATGATGATTGCTGACTTGTATGAGCAAGACTTGATCAGGGACGACGATAGATTCTTTTTCTCAGATATTTGGTTTCCTGGTATCGAGAGCATTGCATACATGAACTACTTTCACAACAAGAACGCCAAGATTACGGGTGTTATACATGCAGGTAGTTTTACAGACACAGACTTTGTTCGCGACATGGAGCGTTGGGCGAAAAACTTCGAGGACATTGTTTTCGATATCAGTGAAACCATCTATTGTGCCAGCAACTTTATAAGATCTGACATCATCAAGAAGCGCATGGTTGACCCAAGCAAGTTTATGGTAAGTGGTCTGCCAGTAGATTATCTGGATCTGGAAAAATATGATATCACTAACAAAACAGATACAGTCATCTTCAATGGCAGACTGTGTGATGAAAAGCAACCTTGGTTGTTTGATAAATTGGAACAGCGTGTAAAAGAAATTTTGGGTCGTGACGACATAGAATTTGTCAAAACACAACAAAAAAGCCTAAATAAAGATTCATACTACAAACTACTGGCACAAAGTAAGTGTGTGGTTAGTTATGCTCTGCAGGAGAATTTCGGCTTTGGCATTGCAGAAGCGGCTTACATGGGTTGTACTCCTGTGTTGCCCAATAGGCTAGTTTATCCAGAGCTATACGATGAAAAATATTTGTATGATACGCATGAACAAAGTGTTATCCAAGTATGCGATGCACTGCAAGAAACACAGGATCGTATCAAACTGAATTGCGATCCTTTAGAGACCTGGTTTGGTCAAGGTGAATAAAATGGATGAAGAAAAAAATACAGTATTGGTAACAGGAGGCTCGGGATTCATAGGTGCTAGCACCTGCTTGAGATTGGTCGAAGAAGGCTATAATGTTGTGAATATTGACAGAGTCAAAAGAGATCTCAAAGGAGTCACACAATATCCTTTTGAATTAGATAACCACCAAGTACGTGGCCTTATTAAATTACTTCAGCCAGATGCCATTATTCACTTGGCAGCATCTCACACTGTGGAAGGAAGTGTTACTGACCCTGGAACATATTACTGGAATAATGTAGCTAATACAATTAGTTTATTAAACCACGCTGTGGAAGCAGGCGTAAAAAAGTTTGTGTTTAGTTCAAGCAGTAGTGTGTACGGTGAAAGTGAAATATCACCACAGTTAGGCGCAGATGAAGCCACCACATCAAAAAATCCTATTAGCCCTTATGCAAAATCAAAAAGCATTGTGGAAGATATTTTATGGGATTATGCTACTGCTCACAGTCTTGAAAGCGTGAGCCTCAGATACTTTAATGCCGCAGGATCAGACACTAAAAACGGTATTGGTTATGTAACAGCAAAGGATGAACTACCAACTCATTTGATACCAGTGTTGTGCAAAAAAGTCAATGAAGCAGAGGTATTTCAAATATTCGGTAATGACTATGCCACAAAAGATGGAACGACCAGCAGAGATTATACTCATGTCATGGATATCGTGGAAGGTCATATCAAAGCTTTGGAATACCTAAACAAGGGCGGTACAACTGATGTATTTAATATGGGCGCAAGTCAAAGTCATACCATCAGAGAAGTAATAGATACTTTCCAAACAGTAACAGGTGAAAAAGTTAATTATGTTGAAACTGCCAGAAGGTCGGGCGATGTTGCAATTACTTTTGCAAATAACACCAAAGCAAAAGAAGTATTAGATTGGCAGCCCACTCGTGATTTAGCAGATATTTTGTCTGACGCATGGGCATGGGAGACACTTAAAAAGAAATGAATAAGAGACACGTAGGTTGGGACACAGTTGATCGTCAAGTAAAGAGACTTATCAACGAAATTAAAAATTCAGAATGGACCCCTGACCTTATTGTGGGTGTGGTTCGTGGCGGCGCCATACCAGCAGTGTGGATGAGCAATATAACTGGAATACCTGCAGAAATGGCCAAGGTAAGTTTCAGAGATGATGCAGTAAAGCATCCTGTTCTTAGTCTTACCTTGCTTAAAAAGATTACACAGCCTAATTTCAAAACGTTAGTCGTGGACGATATCAATGACACTGGCGAAACACTCATCTGGATACAGAGCAAGATTCGCGAATATGACCTGGAAGCAGAAAAGCAAGTCAGATATGCTTGCCTCATGGACAACACTCCCAGTATGTTTAAAAATCTTGACTATAGTTCAGAAAAGATTAACAAAGACATCGATCCTGAATGGATCGTATTTCCCTGGGAGAAGTAAATCATGAAAGACAAGCATTTGACAAGTCAGTCTGGGCATGCTATCATCAATGGGTTCTACGAAGCAAAAGGCACACGCAGAGCACTAATCTACAAGAGCGACAGCGGTAACCATCATGTCGAGCTTTGGGAAGATGGCAAACTAACAGAGATCAGAGATCTCAGAAAGCACAACATGCACTATGCAGAGGACTGCGCAGAAAATTGGGTAACCAGAGTGATAGGAAAAGGAGACGTCCATGTCAGTGAGTAAATCTATTACAGATCGTATAAAAGCTGCAGGAGATCGTTACTGGGCTTCAGACAACATAAGCAAGCATATCCAACCCAGTGAGCATCTACTACTGATTGATGAGATCACTGAAAAGTTTGAGGGGGTGTTGGATAGTTTAATTATCGATCGCCATACAGATCCCAATAGTCAGGGCACAGCCAGACGTTTGGCTAAGATGTATATAAACGAGATTATGTCAGGCAGATATGATCCCATGCCCAACGTAACAGCGTTTCCCAATCACGTGGAAGATGGCTATGATGGTATGCTAGTAGTGAGATCAGAGATCAAGTCAATGTGTTCGCATCATCATCAGCCGGTGTCAGGCGTGGCATACATAGGAATCATTGCCGCAGATAAGTTGATAGGCTTGAGCAAGTATACCCGTATAGCGCAATGGTGTGCCAGACGTGGAACCCTACAAGAGGAGCTATGTAAAGACATTGCTAGAGAAATACAGAAGGCAACTGGTTCATCAGATGTAGGTGTATACATTCAGGCCACACATGGTTGCTGTGAAAACCGTGGCATCATGGCCCATAGTAGCCTTACTCAGACGACTGTATTAGAAGGCAGTTTTTACAAAGATGCTGGCACAAAGAAAGAATTTTTTGATAACATTAAATTGCAACAGGAGTTTGCTCCCAGATGATGCAACGCATTGAGCCCCGTGGTCCCAGGAACACACTGTGTTTTATTCCCAGCCTAGTTCCTCTCAAGGATGTTGTGGACGAAGTTATAGATTCCAGAGATTTAGACCGAGTTACAGCCAGATATCCCATCACTTATGACGAAGTATTTGAAGCAGTTGAAGTGTATGTTGATAATGCAAGATGGACCACTGATGATAATATCCTGGAATTCATATCCATAGATAGAGCATGTTTACCTGTTGCAGACGTTGAAGTCAAAAAAATATCTGAAATGATTTTTTTAAGCATACTAAATTACTCACATCACAAACATCGCATGGGAGAATTTGAGCATCACAATGATTGTAATTTAGATACTTTGTTTACAGATGGTTTATATGTGATAATCAGAGAAATTTGCGAGGACTACCTTTACAACTCTTCAAACGTCATGGACAGCAGCGAACTACACAATATTGTGTTTGATAGTTTTTGCGCTGCTTATAATGGTGACTTTGTGGACGATATGCAGATGATTTATGAATATCTGGAATCAAACTTTGAAGAAAAAGCTGAAAGAGGCAATTAATGCTTAAATACACAGAAACATTTTTTAGTGCCCAGGGAGAGGGCCAATACGTAGGCATTCCCAGTCTGTGGATGCGCTTCTTCCTCTGCAATCTCGAATGCCGGGGATTTGGGCAAATTGATCCTACTGATCCTAGCACTTATAAACCTGTAGGCAATGATTTAGATTTAACTGATATAACTGATATTCATGATTTGCCTATATTTAATGTTGGGTGTGACTCAGCGTACTCTGTTGCGAAAAGGTACAGACATTTAATCACAGACCGCACTGTATCTGAAGCAGTGGACGAACTCACTAACCTTCTGCCACATGGCACATTTCAGCACCCTGTGAGCAAACAACATACCCACATGGTGTTTACAGGTGGGGAGCCCATGCTTAAAAACACACAGTCTGGCATGATATCAGTATTGCAGGAGTTTTATCGCAGAGGCAATATGCCTAAAAACGTCACAGTGGAAACCAATGGTACCAAGCCCATTACCCCAGAGTTAGAGAAGCATATAGAGGACTTTCAGCATGACTGGGGAGGCGAATGGATGTGGAGTATTAGTCCTAAGTTATGGAATACTGCTGGTGAGCAACACAAGAAGGCCATCAAGCCTGAAGTGGTAGGCAAGTATGCAGAAGTGTCCAAGCGAGGGCAATTAAAGTATGTGGTTAATGGCACAGAGGAAAGTTGGCGTGAAGTAGAAGAAAATACTCAGCTATTTCGTGAAGCAGGATGTGATTTCCCTGTTTGGATTATGGGCATTGGCGGTACATTTGAAGGCTTAACTGAAACAGAGGCATCGATTGCTGACGAAGCTATACAGCGTGGATACAACTACACTACTCGTGCGCATGTTCACATATATGGTAATGCCATAGGAAAATGAAAGTAGCAATCACTGGGCATACACAAGGCATAGGTAAAGCCATAGCAGAACTTTATCCTGATAACTTGGGTTTTAGTCGCAGTAACGGTTATGACATTTCTGTTGAAACATCCAGGGAACAAATTGTACAAGAATCAATCGATACTGACATATTCATAAACAATGCGGTTATAGATAATTACCAAACTAAAATGTTTTTACAAATATTCGATGTCTGGAAGCATGATTCAAATAAAACTATTGTTAATATTAATAGCAGAGCTAAGTATTTGAAAAGCACGGACAATGAATACTGGAATGCTAAGAAAAAACTATTCGATCAAGTTGAGAAAAATTTGTTTGGCAGAAGATGTAAGATAATAAACATCAATCCAGGATATGTAATGACAGACTCGAGCAAGGAGTCTATCGAAAAATATAATATGCCTTACATGTCAACTCAAGTATGTGCAAATTATGTAAAATGGGCTATAGACCAACCCATGGAAATATGGGAAGTCAGTTTTTGGGAAATTTGACAGTCACGTGGATAACTAAGATTATGATGAAATGCAAAAAATGTGGTGCTATGTTACTCATGGAGCAGATACCAGAAGTTCATATTTCTGAAGCACAAGTAGATTGCAATCAGCCTGAGTGTGATGGCAAGGCTGTGTATATAAACAACCCATCTACTAAACAACAAATCCTTAGAGAAAATGATAATGGCAAAACTCCCCTTTAGAATGATGCCTGGGTCATGGGGACTCAGAGGCAAGACTCGTGCTATAGCAGAGGCAGAATATTACTACGAAGGTGCAGAACTCACTGCTAAACTGGCAGAGATCGAAGCAGATGGTGATCCCGTTCACACAGAGCTAAATGTGCTAGCTGAGAAACTCAAGACTGGTGAACTCACTTTCCCTGAGTATGAGAAAGAGTGCGCCAATGTCAAGGGCGAGCCCTATGTAAATGTTTTAGACATGGGCATAGATCCTGAAAACGTATCCAACGGATACTTTGAGTTAGACTACAATGATTTATTTGTTAAGATGCTCACTGAACATGGCATTGTGGGGAAATCAGACGAAGAAATAGTCAATATATGGTTCAACAGGATTTGTAGGACTATTGTAGCACAGGAAACCGCAGACTTGGATTATGGTTTGCAAGAAACAACACCCAATTTATTTGTGGATGATGTAGAATATGTCAGTAGAAATTCGGGCGAAGAAAAAACTAGCAGCACTAATGAATGATGTTCAACCTGTGATTGATCAGCACATTAGTGAAATGTCTGGCGACGAAGTCAGATATATGTTGGATAAGATTCCAGAGTTTTTAAGAATAGACCTTAAACGCGATCTGGAAACTGCCAAGGATCAACCCATGGCTACTAGCAAATTTGATGATTTATTTAACTCATGAGACTATTAGAAAACTCACATACGCAAACAGATAAAAAAGTACTCTTGGAAAACGATCAAGTAAAAATTGAGCAGACCAAGCTGTCTGAAGATCTTAGTACCACAACCATAACAATACACGCTGGAGGTGAATATGCCTTTACTGCTCGTTCTGGTGTGGTTCAAACATATGTTGGCGAGGGCACAATCTCTAACGGTTCAGAAAATTTTAACCTGAGCATTTTTAACAAAATAGCATTGGTGCGTGGAGAACGTATCAAAATTACAAACAATAACAACATTCCACTGATATTTAATATCATATCTGCAAACTGATTGACACATTACTCTAGCTATGTTATCATGGTAATATATACAAACAGAGATAATCTATGTCTAACTATGTAATCGTTGATACGTTTAATATGTTTATGCGCGCCAAGCATGCCAGTGGCCGCGCGAAAGATATTGACCTCAAGGTAGGCATGGCACTCAACATCATGTTTAATAGTGTCAAGAAGGTATTCCAACAATTCAATGGCGACCATGTTGTGTTTTGTCTGGAAGGTCGTTCCTGGCGTAAAGATTACTATGAGCCCTACAAGGCTAATCGTAAGGTAACAGCCGCAAAGCGTTCGCCTCGTGAGATAGAAGATGACGAAGTGTACATGGAAGCCTATGACTTCCTGATTGATTTTTTGAGGGAGAAGTCCAACTGCACTGTTATCAGGCACCCAGAGCTGGAAGCAGATGATCTTATTGCAGCTTGGGTGGACAGTCATCCCGACGACTTCCATACCATTGTTAGCACTGACTCAGACTTCTATCAGCTAATTAGTCACAACGTGCAGCAGTATAACGGTGTTACCGACCAGGTAGTTAGCCTGGAAGGTTTCATGGACAACAAGGGCAAGCCTGTGATAGATAAAAAGACTCAGGCCGTCAAGGCCGCTCCTGAGCCTGACTGGATACTGTTTGAGAAATGTGTTCGTGGTGATCCCAGTGATAACATCTTCTCGGCGTATCCAGGGGCTCGCACTAAAGGTAGTCGCAACAAAACAGGCATACGTGAAGCTTACGAAGACCGTGGCAATGCAGGCTACGATTATAATAACTTTATGCTACAGCGTTGGGTAGACCATGAAGAAGTCGAACACAGGGTAAAAGATGACTATGAGCGAAATCGTTCGCTCATTGATTTACGCGCACAGCCTGATGACATCCGTGTTAAAATGTTTGAAACAGTCAGGGATGGCACCAAAAAAGACCAAATAGGACAGGTTGGAATACACTTCCTGAAATTTTGCAGTACTTGGAATTTGCCAAGAATTGCCGAATATCCCGATGATTATGCGAAGTTTTTAAATGCCAAGTATAAGTAATATACACACAGAATACACTGAGGCTGATAAAGCTCAGTGGATACTCGAGCATGGACAACCAAGATTTGTATGGATATACGAGCGGGTGGATGATAAAATTTATCGCAAACCCATGTCACATCCAGAAACAAATTTACCGCCCTGGATGTCACAACAAAGAGAATTAGTTCAGCGCTCTGGAGAGGCTGAAACACAACACAAAGGAGAATATTATGAGTAAAATTATTGGAATAGACCTGGGAACCACAAATTCCTGTTTGTCAGTAGTGGAACAAAAATCTTATAAGATCATCGAAAATTCGGACGGAGCCAGAACCACACCCAGTGTGGTTGCTTACACCAACGATGAAATTTTAGTTGGAACTTCTGCAAAACGTCAGGCAGTCACTAACCCCACAAATACTCTGTTTGCTATCAAGAGGCTGATTGGCAGAAAGTTTAGTGACGAAACTATTCAGAAGGACATGGACAACTTGCCCTATAAAATTGTAAAAGCCAACAATGGTGACGCATGGGTAAATGTAAATGATCAGGATCTAGCGCCACAACAAGTGTCAGCTGAAATTTTGCGAAAAATCAAGGAGTATGCTGAATCTTATCTGGGCGAAACTGTGTCCAAAGCCGTAATCACAGTGCCGGCATATTTCAATGATTCTCAACGTCAGGCAACCAAAGACGCAGGTAAAATTGCTGGTCTGGAAGTAATGAGAATTATCAACGAACCCACCGCCGCGGCACTAGCTTATGGCGTGGACAAAGGTGCTACTGCAGATAAAAAAGTAGCAGTATATGACCTGGGAGGTGGAACTTTTGATATTTCTATCATAGAAATTGCTAACGTTGATGGTGAAACACAGATTGAAGTTTTATCCACGAACGGTGATACTTCTCTGGGAGGAGAGGATTTTGACAATGCTATCATAGATTATTTGGTTAGTGAGTTTAATCGGGAAAATGGGGTGGACATAACCAATGATAAAATTGCATTGCAAAGATTAAAAGAATCTGCTGAAAAGGCCAAAGTGGAATTGTCAAGCTCAGGACAAACTGATATCAATCTGCCATATATCACAGCAGATGCAACTGGTCCAAAACATTTAAACGTCAAGATTACACAGTCTAAATTTGAATCCATGGTGAGCGGTTTAATCCAGAGATCTATTGCTCCATGTAAACTTGCTGTAAAAGATGCTGGAATTAGCGTGGATGAAATCGATGAAGTTATCCTGGTTGGCGGGCAAACCAGAATGCCAGCAGTTCAAAGAGCTGTTGAAGAATTTTTTGGCAAGGCTCCCAGGAAGGATATCAATCCTGACGAGGCAGTGGCAGCTGGTGCCGCAATTCAGGGCTCAGTATTATCGGGCGACACCAATGATGTTTTGCTTCTGGATGTTACACCACTTTCCTTGGGTATTGAAACTCAGGGTGGCATTATGACTAAACTCATTGAAAAGAACACCACAATTCCCACAGCTAAGTCTCAAACTTTTAGCACAGCAGAGGATAATCAGTCAGCAGTTACTATTCAGGTAGCTCAGGGGGAGAGAGAATTTGCCAGGGATAATAAAATTTTAGGTCAGTTCAATCTAGATGGTATACCCCCAGCTCCCAGAGGAATCCCACAGATTGAAGTCAAATTTGATATTGATGCCAACGGTATTCTCAATGTTTCGGCCAAGGAAGCCACAACAGGAAATGCACAGCACATCACTATCAAAGATTCAGGAGGTTTAAGTGATAGTGAAATTGAACAAATGGTTGCTGATGCACTAGCTAATGCAGAAAAAGACAGCAAAGCCAAAGAATTAGTAGAAGCAAAAAACATAGCTGACACAGTGATTGCTCAGTGCAAAAAGGAGTTTACAGAGTCTGAATCCTTGCTTGACGAATCTCAGATTGAAGTCTATAATAAAGCATTGCTTGCTTTGGAAAATGCCATGGAATCAGATTCAGCTGAAGATATCACGGCAAAGACAACAGAACTACAAAATGCTATGCATCCAATATTTGAAGCCAAGCAAAAAGCTGCACAGGACTCACAAGCATCAACTGACAAGCCAGACGATGATACCCTGGATGCAGAGTTTACTGAAGTAGATTAAAAAACTAAATAATACCACAGATTACAGGAAACATCATGACAGATATAGAATTAACAAAATTACAACAGATATCAGACGTTGCCTGGTTAGTAAACCGTGGAGGCGAACGCATTGGCATACTCAATCAGGATATTCAGGACAATTTTATCTACATCAGTGGCAGAAACACAGTTAATTTTCACGGTGAACAGGAAGTTAAAGAATTCTTTGGTAATGTAAAATTATTTGAAGAGCAAATTGACCAACCTGTGGTAAACCCAGACAAATTTTATGTCAAAGGATTCGAAATTGATTATGCAGAACCCCATGCCATACAGGAAGGAGATCAAGGATATGATCCTGCATTGCCGTTATACACAAAATTGGAGGGCTCTGATGTATACTATGCCGCAGGTTACTATTGTATACATTTTGACAAAGGCTGGAAGCATGCCAGAGCACCCAAAGCTACAACTCTTTACCGCTATGGTTTCGAAGGTCCTTTTCAGACAGAACTGGAAGCAAAGCAAAGAATGAAGTACCTGAACAGGAATGATGCCCGCAAGTAAAGCAGAATTATCAGATCAAATAACCAGAACATACTGGAGTTTCTGGTTATGGTTGTCATTAACTTTTTTGTCTGTGGTAAACATAACAATGGTTCCCA
>Ga0222715_10005948_pt1 | contig 10355 bp, 4 predicted proteins | sample C33_9DmetaG_FD_165056 | JGI IMG/M metagenome (GOLD analysis project Ga0222715, IMG submission 165056) | Estuarine water microbial communities from San Francisco Bay, California, United States - C33_9D | ecosystem: Environmental > Aquatic > Marine > Unclassified | place: USA: California... | reverse complement strand
GCAGGTAAATTAGCAGGCGGTTTTAAAAGTCTTGGCAGAAATATAGCTGTTAGCATGGTGAATGGTTTAGAAAAAGCTATGGTTGCTATGGCTCAGTTTGCCAACGGTGTTACTAGCATAGCTAGAACATTTGGTTTCTTTGAGGAAGCTGTAATTGATATTGATGCATTAAGAGCAAAATTCGATGGAATTAGAACTTCAATAACCACAGTCAAAGAACCACTAGAAGAAGTCAATGAAGAAATAAAAGAAACAGGTAAATCTGTAGAAAAACTATCACAACCAGTGATGGCATTTATAAGTGAAATTGGCAATACAGAAAAAGTATTGGCAAAACTTACTACAGGAACTATGAAGAAGTTTGAAGACTCAATCATAGATTCTTTAAAATCAGGCAAGTTAGAATTTAAAAAGTTTGCAGATTACGTTATAGAACAATTATTAAGGATTGCTATACAACGAGCAATCATTGCACCAATTACAGGAAAGGTTGAAACCTTTTTCAAAAGCATTGGATTCGAAGGTGGTGGATTTACTGGTTATGGTGCAAGAGCAGGCGGTGTAGATGGTAGAGGTGGATTCCCTGCAATTCTGCATCCCAATGAAACAGTCATTGATCATACGAAAGGTCAAGGCATGGGCGGTGCAACTGTTAACTTCAATATCTCTGCTGTAGATGCAACAGGGTTTGACGAATTGCTTGCATCAAGAAAGGGAATGATTACAGCAATTATAAATAACGCTATGAATCAGAGAGGTAAGATGGGTGTAGTATGAGTGGTGCTTTTCCTACAAGTCCTAAGTTTAGGGCATTAGATTTCAAAAATGTAAGACCTGTTCTTATGAATCACAGTCTTTCTGGTAGAAGGGTTGCAAGACAAATAGGTTCACAATATTTTACATTTTCAGTTCAGATGCCACCGTTGCAATACGATGATGCTATGGATGTATTTGCCTTTTTACAAAAACAAAAAGGTGGATTTGAAACTTTTACTATTCAATATCCAACAGATAATAGAGGAGCTGACAAAGCAGAAACAGATATACAGGTAGTATCAGCTCATTCGGCTTCAGATGGAACAATAGATCTAGATGGTTTCTCTGCATCAACATCTGGAGTTTTAAAAGCAGGAGATCTTATTTCTTTTGCAGGTCATTCAAAGGTTTATATGATTCAAGCAGACGTAGATTCTGACGGAACTGGAGCTGCTACTGTTTTAATAGAACCAAATCTTGTAACAACATTAGCAGATAATGAAGCAGTCACAGTCAATAAACCAAGTTTTACAGTTTATCTAACGTCAGAAGAAATTCTTTATAACACAGACCCATCTGGGTTTTACAACATACAATTTGAAGTAAGAGAAGTTATCACATAATGGCTAGATCAATTAGCTCAGGTTTGCAAACTCAAATAGCAAACGATGCTAATAAAATTGCTTTTCTTCTAGAATTTAATTTTTCAACTCCTTTAAGAGCAACCAATTATTATAGAGACGTTACCTATGATTCTAATTCTTATGAAGCAGGTGGAGACTTTATTTCTGTAGAGACTTCAACAGAAAATGGCGAAGCTAAGATACAAGAGCTTAGTGTTACTATGCAAAACATCACAAGTAATGTTAGAACTTTGATTGAAGATGGGAATTATACTAATGTTTCTTGTAATATTTACATTGCTTTTTTTGATAGCAATGAAACATTAGTAGATGCTACCACTTATTTTTCTGGATTCATCAAATCAGCAACAATAAGAGAAACTAATAAATCTTCTCATATAACTTTATCTGTTGCCAATCATTGGTCAAATTGGAATTTAAAAAAAGGAAGACATTTTACAGATGAATCTCAACAGAATGTTTATTCTGGAGATGTTGGATTTGAATATGCAGATCAAACTAAAGAAGATATCAGATGGGGTGCTGATTAATGTTCGCTGAATTTAAAATATTTGCTGACATGATTGCAACAGTTAAAGCTGTTGCTTCTGCTGTGTGGACTGCTGTAAAGGTTTATGCTGTTGCTACAGGTGTTAAAGGATATATGGAAGCACAAGATTTGCTTTCAAAAGGTCAGACAATTCTAGGTCAAAAAACTGCTCAAGGTGGAAAGATACCAGTCATTTACGGAAGAAGAAGAGTAGGTTCTACTCTAGCTTTTTTGCATACTCATGATGGCAGAAGTAAAGATTTATTTGTTGTCTATGCTTTATCGGTTGGAGAAGTAGATCAGATTGAATTAGATACTATTGAAATCAACGGTGTATCAATTAAAGATACAAAAGTATTCAGGCAGGGTTATTATGCAGGCTCAGATAAAATAGCTTCTGGTGCAGGCTCTTTGTGTACTGCATCGCAAATAGGCAACGTACAAGAATCTAATGCAGGTTACTCAGGAACTGACCCAACAAAAAGATACAGAATGGTTTTTAATGCTCATCACGGAGCAAGCGATCAAACAGCAGACCCAATGCTTACTTCCTCAATTTCTACAGAATGGACTACCAATCACAGATTGAGAGGAGTTGCTTATATTGCAGCATCTTTTGAGTATGATAGCAGAGGAATGTTTTCTAGCATTCCGCAGCTCACTGTAGTTGTTAGAGGTAAAAAACTTTATGACCCTAGAAAGGATGGCTCAATATCTGGTGGCTCTGGTAGTCACAGATACGACACACCAAGTACGTTTGAATGGTCAGATAATGCAGCTCTTTGTTTACTAGATTATTTAAGAGATGATGAATATGGTAAAGGTCTTGCAAGTAGTGCAGTTAACTTGCAATCATTTCAAACCGCAGCAAGCACATCAGACGAATTAGAAGATACTCCAGATTATGACGGTACAGCATCTTCAGCTACATTCTCTGGAACGTCTGGAAATAATTTTGTTAACGTTGATGCAACCACTTGGGCAAATTCAAAAGTTGGTGGAAAGTTAACACTAGTAGATTCAGGTGCTGCTACTGAATTTGATGCAGTAGATATTATTGATTCTTCTAGATGGCAAGAATACGATGCAACTAATCCAACCTATCAGGTAGTTGTTAATGATACTCTTTCAGCGAATTACACCAATGAATCTGGAACTGCATTAGTTAAGGTAAAAAGATTTCATTGTAATGGTGTAGTAGATACCAACAAAAATGTCTTAGAGAATACACAGGAACTCTTAGGCAATATGAGGGGTATTCTTAATTATATAGATGGTAAATATGAAATAACCTTAGAAGATACATCATCATCTGCATTCACAGTTACAGATGATCATATTGTTGGTGATAATGGCATAACCGTAAGTTATGAAAACAAATCAGAAAAAGCAAACAAAGTAGTAGTTCAATTTTTCAATGCATTAAAGAAATACGAAATGGATACAATTACTGTATTTCATGATGCGACACCTAATTACAAATCAGATGATGGTGGAGAAGAATTAGAACTGGTTGTAGATTTTCCTTACATAGTTAATAAATACGTTGCTTACAACATGGGCGAAGCAATACTTGGTAGATCAAGAAACCAGATGACTATCAGCTTCACTGGTACTCCAGAGCTTTATAAGGTTAAAGTTGGAGATGTCATTACTGTTGCTTATACACCTGTAGGATTTACAGGAAAGCTATTTAGAGTTGAAGCAATGGCATTACAACCTAATGGATTAGTGGATGTGCAGTGCATTGAATATCTGGACATTTATACTTGGGAAGCACCGCCACAAGAAAACATAGAAAATATTGTAAGAATACCTGCAGGATTTGAGGTTAAAGCTCCAACAGGATTAGCCTTCACTGATTCAAACTCTAGTTCAACAGGAAGACCTTTTATTTCATGGAACGAACCAACAGACTTTCCTAATTACGAATACAGGGTTTCTATCGTAGATGCTTCAAGCAACAAACTGCTTAATAAGATTGTTGATGATGAGTTTGTTGATTGTAATTTCTTACCAGTAGGCTCTAACTATGTTGCTTCTGTTTCTTCCATCAATTCAGTAGGTTCAGAATCCGATGCTGCAACTCTCACTTTTAGTGTAGCAACCGCACCAGTAACTACTGTAGATATAGACGATGATGCAATTACTTTAGACAAGATTGGCAGCGATGTTCAATCAGCTATTGATGCAGGCGGTGTCAATTCAACACAATTAATAAAATCTACTTCTGCTCCAACACAGCGAAATGATGGAACTAGCTTAAATGCACAAGATCTATGGGCAGATACAGATGACAATAATCAGGTTTATGTAAGAAATTCAGCTAACAATGGTTGGGAGAAAGCTAGAGATTCGAGCTTAATCACTTTATACAATTCATTAAGCTCAACTGTATCTACCAATAGCTCTAATATTTCTACAGCACAATCTGACATAGTTACTTTAACCACAGATACTTCTGCAAACTCTACAGCTATTACTAATCTACAAAGTTCTTTATCTACAACAAATAGCAATGTTTCTACTAACGCTTCTAATATTACAAGTTTACAAACTCAAGTTACCGCCAATGATGGTGATATAAGTTCACTATCTAGCTCTATTAGCACCCTACAATCAGATTTAACAACTGCTGAAGGAGATATATCTACTAATGCATCAAACATAACTAGTTTACAAACTCAGGTAACTGCAAATGATGGAGATATAAGTTCTTTATCTAGTTCTGTTACATCTTTGCAATCTAGTTTAGCTACAACAAACAGCAATGTTTCTACTAATGCATCAAACATAACTAGTTTACAAACTCAGGTAACTGCAAATGATGGAGATATAAGTTCTTTATCTAGTTCTGTTACATCTTTGCAATCAGATTTAACTTCTGCTGAAAGCGATATATCTGCTAACGCTTCTAATATTACAAGTTTACAAACTCAAGTTACTTCTAACGATGGAGATATAAGTTCTTTATCTAGCTCTCTTACATCTTTAACTTCTACTGTAAATTCAAACACAGCAGCAATTAGTAGCGAAGCAACTACTAGAGCAAATGCAGATAGTGCTTTATCTACAAGCATTACTAATTTAACTTCTACTGTTAATGGCAATACTTCTTCTATAAGCACTAATGCATCCGCTATATCTGATATAGAAGGAAATGCAGCAGCTTCTTATGTATTGCAACTCAATGCTAATGGCAAGGTTGCACAAATGGTGCTTGAAAGTAATGCTGATGCAGGCACAGGAGCAACTAGTACCATAGCTTTCTTAGCTGATACTTTTAAAATTGATAACGATGCAGGAAGCTCAGTAAGTCCTTTTGTTGTAACTGGTGGAACTGTTTACATAGACAATGCAAGAATCACAGATCTATCAGCAGATAAAATCAGAATAGACAATGTAACGCTTGATACCGATGGTTCAGGAAATTTAATTATTAAAACCGAAGGTGTTAATACAACACAAATAGCAGATAGAGCTACCTCAGTATTTGCAACTGCGACAGGTAGTATCGGATATTGGTATGTAGATAATTTAGCTCAAACTGCTATTGTTACTACAGGTATATTTCAAGCACCATCTACTACAGGAAATACATTTTTTATTATTGGAAATACTTATATCAATGCTAACTCAGGAAGCTCTACTGCTGACTGGTGTGAGCTACAGGTACAAAGAAGAAGTGCATCAACAAGCGGTGGTGTAAGTTCTGCTGCTTATTCAACCATTGCAACCATCAGAGCAAGAGGTGAAACAGGGGAAGCGTTGCAGTCTATTATTGCTAACGATGCTTATACTGCTGATTATTATTATCAATACAGAGTAACGCTGCAAACCAATGGAACAGGAACGCTTTATAGCACTAGAAGTTATGGCATAAGTGGCATACAAGTTATAGTAAATTACAAATGATGAAACAGATAAGTTGGTACGATTCAGAAGGCAATATAAAACATTGCCAAACAGTACAAGAAGGTCTTGAAGATGCTTCTTGTCCTGAAGATGGTTTGCAATGGATAGAAGGTCATCCTGAACTAATACAAAATTCTAAAGTTATTGATGGCGAAATAGTCAATGGCAACAATGATTCTATTCTTCCAGTATTAGAAGAATTAAGAATATATAGAGATCTTAGATTAAGAAGATCTGATTGGACACAAATGCCTGATTCACCGCTTTCCGATGCAAAGAAAGCAGAATGGGCAACTTACAGACAAACACTAAGAGATTTACCATCTCAATACACAGAGAATGACAATATTGATGATGTGGTATTTCCTACACCACCAACATAAACTACAATAGGGAAAGAGGATTTTAGATGGCAACACACGATTATAATATAGCAAATCAGTCTGGTGCGGACTTTAGAGCAGACCTAAATAATGCTCTATCAGCAATACTTTCTAATAATGCATCTGCTACAGAACCAACAACTACAACAGCTTATATGCTTTGGGTGGATACAGGAAATAATCTGCTCAAAATGCGAAATAGCGATGATAATGCATGGATTACTTTACCAGTATCAATAACTACCTCAAACACTGTAGATATTGATGGTGGCACAGTTAACACAATAACTTCTCTTTCTTTTAGCTCTGGTGAAACAGTTACAACCATATTAGACGAAGATGATTTATCTTCTGATTCTGCTTCTGCATTAGCTACACAACAATCAATTAAAGCCTATGTAGATAGCCAAGTTACAGCTCAAGATCTGGACTTTCAAGGCGATACAGGTGGAGCTTTATCTATAGATTTAGATTCAGAAACTTTTACAATTTCAGGTGGCAATGGCATAGATACAAGTGGTGCTTTAAATACGCTTACTATTGCTATAGATAGTTCAGTTGTAACTATTACAGATACACAAACATTAACAAATAAAACAATAGATGCAGATAGCAATACTATCTCAAACCTTGAAGTAGATAACTTAAAATCAGGTGTATTAGATACAGATCTAACTTCTGTTTCCGCTTCAGATGATACTCTAGCTTCTTCTAAGGCAATTAAAACTTATGTTGATGCACAGGTCACAGCTCAAGATTTAGACCTCACAGATGGCACGACAAGCATTTCTATAGACTTAGATTCTGAAGAACTTTCTGTGCTTGGTGGTACAGGTGTTACTTCCACTGCTTCTGGTAATGGTGTTACTTTAGCTATTGGTCAAGATGTTGGCACAACTGCTGATGTTACATTTAATACAGTTTCAGCAGATTTAACTGGAGATGTCACTGGTACAGTTTCAAGCATAGCAAATCATTCAACTTCAGACTTAACAGAAGGCACAAACCTCTACTATACAACTGCAAGATTTGATTCTGCTTTTAGTGGCAAATCAACTTCAGATTTAACTGAGGGAACTAATTTATATTTTACTGACGAAAGGGTTGATGACAGAGTTAATAATCTTTTGGTTGCAGGAAGCAATGTCACACTTACTTATGATGATGTTGCTAATACTTTAACTATTGCAGCTACAGAAGATAATCTTTCTAATAACGATACAGACGATTTAGCAGAAGGTAGCACTAATTTATATTTTACTGATGCAAGGGCTAGAGCAGCTATCTCTGTTTCAGGAGATTTATCCTATAACTCCACCACAGGAGTTATTTCATTTACAGAAAGAACTGATGCAGAAGTTAGAGGTTTAGTTTCTGCTTCAGGTGATCTTTCTTACAATTCAACAACTGGTGTATTTAGCTTTACCGAAAGAACCGATGCAGAAGTCAGAGGTTTAATCTCAGGTGGTACAGGAGTTACTTATAACAATACCACTGGTGTTATTTCTATTGGTCAAGCGGTTGGAACTTCCGACAATGTAACCTTTGGTGATGTTATTGTTTCAGGAGATCTTACTGTTTCAGGAACTACTACCACAGTTAATACTGAAACTATTAATCTTGCAGACAATATTATTCTCTTTAATTCTAATGCTACAGGCACACCAACTGAAAATGCAGGTATAGAAATTGAAAGAGGAGATGCAACTAATAAAACTCTTCTTTGGAACGAAACAGACGATAAATGGACTGTAGGTTCAGAAACCTTTGTTGCAGGAACTTTTGAAGGTGCTTTAACTGGTAATGTTACAGGCACAGTTTCAAGTCTTGCCAACCATGACACCGATGATCTTTCTGAAGGTGCAACCAATTTATACTACACAGATGCAAGAGTAGATTCCCATTTATCAGGTGGAACTGGTGTTACTTACTCAAGCGGTACTATTTCCATTGGTCAGTCCGTTGGCACTGGTGATTCAGTTACCTTTGCAGGTGTTAGCTCAGACTTTACTGGTGACATAGATGGGGCAGTTAAATTTACTGCTAAAGCTGATGTTGCTCTTACTAAAGGTCAAGTAGTTTATATTTCAGGTATCTCAGGAGCAGTACCAACAGTTAATCTAGCCGATGCAGATAATGCTTCTGCTATGCCTGCTTTTGGTTTGGTATATGCCAATGCCAATGCTAATGCAGAGGTTGAGATTATTACTTTTGGTTCTTTAGCTGATTTTGATACTTCAGGATTCAGCGTAGGCGATACAGTTTATGTATCTACTACCGCAGGTGCTTTAACAGCAACACCGCCAACAGGCGAAAGCTCACTAATTCAAAACATAGGTATCGTACAAAGATCTCATGCTTCCGCAGGTATTATTAAAGTAGGTGGTGCAGGAAGAACTAATGCAACACCTAACCTAAACTCAGGCAAGATCTTCTATGGTAATGGTTCAAATCAATCTGTAGCCACTACCTTAGATACAAGCATAGTTCCTGAAAGCGGTAATCTTTATTACACCGATGCTAGAGCAAGATCTGCTATTAGTGTTTCAGGCAATGCTCTTTCTTATAATTCAAGCACAGGAGTTATCACTTCTAACTATGAAGAAAGCCCTACATTTACTGGAACTGTTACTGCTGCAGGATTAACTGTAAGCAGCATAAGTTATCCCACTACCGATGGTACAAGCGGTCAAGTCTTAACTACTGATGGTGCAGGTACTTTATCTTTTTCTACCATCTCAGGTTATAGCGATAGTGATGTTGAGAGTTATTTAGATACTGGAACTTCTACACCAACTTTTGCTTCTGTAATAGTTTCAGGCGATCTAACTGTTGATACTTCTACGCTGTATGTAGATTCTACGAACAATCGTGTCGGTGTAGGAACAACAAGTCCTTCAGCGAATCTACATGTGTCAGGTGGAAATCCAGTAATCTATATTCAAGATTCAAACAACACAACAAGCCAAACAGGTCTTGTATCTGCTATTCAAGGCTATGATTCAGCCAGTACTAAAATATGGGGATTTGGTAGAAAATTTGGTTCTACTGCATTGCAAATTGAAAATGACGAAGCATCTTCAATATTATTTAATCAAGGCGGTAGTGAAATCGCTAGGTTTGATGGTTCAGGTCAATTAGGTATAAATACAAGTTCTCCTGCAACTTTTCTACATGTAAAAGCAGGTTCAAACTCAACAACAGATTTTCCAATAACTATTGAAAATGCAGCAGACAGTTTAGATGTTGGTATTGGTGCTTATGGAATGTCTAATAAAGTTGGCACATCCCAAACTTCAGATTTTACTATTACAGTAGGAGATGACTTATATCTAGCTGCTGATACTGTCAGGTTGCCTGATGGTGCAGACTTAATAGTTCAAGAAAATGATTCAACTACAAGTGCTATAAGACTTGCTTCAGATGCAGACGAAGGGTTTTTACAAGTCTATACAGGTGGAGTTCAAAAAGTACAAATCAGAGCTAATGGCGATAATTATATTATTGATAACAATTTTGGTATAGGTACAAATACACCTAGTAGTATTTTCCATATTGATATGGGAACTCCTGATATTGTTGCAGAACTATCAGCAGATTCTCCAACCTTTACTTATAGAAATGGTGCAGGTGCTTGGTTTCATGCAGGAAAACATCCAACAAACGATTATTTTTATATAGGAAGAGGTGCTACAACAACTACAGATATAGATATGGTTGTTGATAACTCAGGTAAGGTTGGTATAAATGTAACTAGCCCATCCGCAACCTTAGATGTTGATGGAACTATCAAACTTGATGGTAATTATCCGACTGGTACAGGTAATGTTGCTTTAGGTAATACTGCTTTAGATAGCGGTTCTTTAAGCGGTAATTATAATACAGCGATTGGTAGTGCAGCCTTAACAGCAAATACTACAGGTCTTGCTAATATAGCTTTAGGTGCTTCAACTTTATTGGCAAGCACAACTGGTAGTTACAATATTGCGATTGGATATTTAGCAGCAAGCTCTATAACTACAGGTGTTAATAATGTTGCGATAGGAAGAGAAGCACTACAGGCAGAAACAACAGGCGGTAATGGAGTTGCTGTAGGATATAGGTCACTATATTCACAAGCATTAAGTG
>Ga0222715_10005947_pt1 | contig 10356 bp, 10 predicted proteins | sample C33_9DmetaG_FD_165056 | JGI IMG/M metagenome (GOLD analysis project Ga0222715, IMG submission 165056) | Estuarine water microbial communities from San Francisco Bay, California, United States - C33_9D | ecosystem: Environmental > Aquatic > Marine > Unclassified | place: USA: California... | reverse complement strand
CCTATCAAAACGATATTTATATACTGTATTATTACCAATTGACATCATAATAATAAGTATATTCATTATTATCTATACTATATAATGTTTATTTTTTCTTTTTTACTACTTTTTTAACAGGAGCTTTTTTAGCTGTAGCTTTTTTAACAGGAGCTTTTTTAGCTGTAACTCCACCTCTATATTTTCCTACATCAGTACCATAATCTATTTTAGGATCACTAATAGGTCTATTTATAATATCATTTATATAGCTTTTATATTTTTCTCTATCGTTGCTGAAAATCATTAAAAATTCATGTATATCTTTTATTTTTTTACTATTTTCATCTAGTCTTATATATATCATGTCTCTAATTGTTGGTTTATTAGGATCGCTCATATCTTTCTATATTATAATAATATATTATATTTATGAATAAATATAATATTAATTTAAAAAAAATATAAATCCACTGCAAATTATAATTTTATCAGTCCTTTTTATTTAGCTTTTTGAGCATTCCATTCTTCGGCTATAATTTTAAATTTTTCTTTTCCATTCATTTCAGGATGGTCTCTCTTTAGTTCAGCCATTCTATCTTTCATAAAGATATTATAAGGAGATAATGGTTTAGCTGGTTTAATAATACCATCTTCTGATACTTTAGTCTTTCTAGATTTTTTTACTTTATAAGTTTCCATATAAACATCTTTAACAATAGCATTTAATTCTTTAATAGTATAATCATTTTTAGAGACATCCACCGTCTTTGTAAATAGTTCAATAAAATTTGTTGTTTTAGACATACTTTTTTGATAATATGATGATTATATCTGTAATATATATAATCAATTTTTATTTTTTATGCATAAATTTTGCAATTTATATAACATTATAAATAAAAAAAATGATATAAATTAATTACATTATATAGATATAATGTTTCGTAATTATTCATTTGATCCTAAAAATCCTTCAAATAGCCATACTTTTGAAATTCATGATATTGATCTTTCTATTATAAATGGTATTAGAAGAACGATTTTAACTGATATTCCTATACCAGGTATTATTGGAGAAACAGTAGATAATATTGAACCAACTGTTGATATTATTGTTAATACTTGTCCTCTACATAATGAAATTATTACACATCGTATAGGACTTATTCCTATTTGTCTTACAGAAGATGAAATTGAATCATATGAAGATGGTTCTATTGAACTTGAATTAAATGTTATTAATGAAGGTAATAAAATTGAAGCAATTACTACAAAAAATATTAAAGGAAAAAGAAAAGGTGTTGATATTACTGAAAAAGAACTAAAAGAATTATTTCCTCCTAATCCTGTTAGCAAAGATAATATTATTATTACAAGACTCAGAACAGGAGAACAGCTTCATTTTAAGGCACAATTAGTAAAAAAGTCTGGTCGTTTCAATTCTTCATTTAATCCTGTTTCTTTGTGTAATTTCCATTATATTCAAAATCCAGATGAAGCAGTTAAAAAAGAAGGCATTCTAGATAAAGAGAGAGCTTATTATAAAAATCAATATGGTGATCCGACGGCATTTTTAATGGATATTGAACATATTAATATAAATGTCGCTCCTAAATATCTCATTAATAAATCTTTAGAAATTATTATTGAAAAATTAAATATTCTTCGTAATAATCTTATTAAGGATGATATTATTAAAGTAAAACAATTTCAAGAGATTGAAAATACTTATGAATTCTTTATTGACGATGAAGATGATACTCTTGGTAATATTATTCAATCAGTTTTACACTCAACATACATACGCGATAAGAAGAAATTTAATGAGATTACATGTTCTTATATTGGTTATATTTGTCCACATCCCCTTAAATCTCTTTTAGTTATTAGAATTACTTTAGAAGATATAACAAATAAATCAACTTTTATTAATTTCCTTGAATTAAATTGTAAAACAATTATAGATAAATTAACATCTATTAAATCTAGTTGGAATAAATTTGTAATTGAAAATAAGGTAATTTAAATTTATTAACAATTAATAAAGTATGACTGAAAAAATAGAAATAGATGGAGAATATTTTGATATTGAAGATGAAGAATTAAATAATATTGAATATTTAGAAATCTTATCAATAGATGAAATTATAAAAGATAACCCATCATTCATGGCTTTTTCAAAAGATGAAATACAAAGCGAATTATATAAAATGTTTAAAAATAAAAATAAATCAGATAATTTTACTAATCTTTTTTATGATGTATTAAAAAATAATAGAGAAAAAGAAGGTAAATTAGATAATTATACTAATTATATTTTTATAGCAGATGCTGATAAAAAAGATTATAGTCTTTTAAGTGAAGAAGAAGAGGCAAAAAATTTCAACGATTTAGATAATTTAAATACTATAAGATATAATATTTCTAAAAATAACTATTTTTTTGCTATAGAATATGACGAGAAATCATCTTATAATAAATTTAAACCTACTAGTAAAACAATTTTAGAATTAAATGATAAAATATATTATCCAGTTTTTCCAATAGACGATGTTAATGTTCCAATTATTGCTGCTTATTATAAAGTTCCAACAGCTACTATAACAGATTATATGTATGTTAAAGTTTTATCGCATCTTTTTAATAATAAGAATATTAATAAAAAATCATCATCTAGATTTACAAATATTAATAAATTAATAAAAAATACTAGACCATCTATACAAACAATTATAAATGATATTCCCGATTCATTTGATTTAGATTATAACAATTTAAATAATTTTTTAAATCGTTATGGATATTCTATGGATTTTATAAATAAAAAAGATTTTGACATATTATATGATTACATGAATAAGCTAATTGAAAATGAAAAAGAAAGAAAAAATGTTTATAAACCAATCAAAAATAAGAAGATTGATATTATCAACAATAAGCTAACTTTTTTTGATAAACTTTCTAAAACTTTTAATTTATTAAATTTAACAGATAAAACAAGAGATTTATTAGTAAGTCTTAAAATAGCATTAGATGATAAACGTATAAATAGCAATCTTTTACAAAAACCTAAATTATTATATGATAATATTGATGATATTGTTACAAATATTAGCAACGATACTATAAGTATTGAACAAATAATAGAAAATATTAAAGCAGTTAAAGATTTTGAAAATATTGATAAAAATATTAATACAATAGCAATATATTTAGAAATTAAAGATAATTTAAAAGAAATACTAGAAGATTTTGAAAATATTAAAGCAGATTTTGAATATTCAAAACATAATATTAAAAACTATGATGATAATATTAATGAAAAGCTTTTTGTAAATATTTATAATGAAATGAAAGAAATTATACTTGGAAATAATGAAGAAGATTATGAAGGATTACCAATTACATTAAGAAATATGGAAATAGATACTTTTGAAGAATTAGAATTTGATAATGAATATGTAGATGAAGGAGAAAATACTATTGATATAAGTGATAATACATTAATTAATAAATATTTAGAGAAATATTGGCTAACACTTGCTTATAAAAATGATGTAGGATTTATAGAAATACTTAAAAAAGTATTACCAATATTTTATAGAATAAGTAAAATAGCAGGTATAGAAATAGATTATGAATTATTATCAAGTGAATTATATATATATTTTAGAGGAGCAAGCACAAAATACAATATTATAAATAGTATATTTATAGAAAAACAAATAAATATAGATTATGAAACAATAAATAATATTGCTAAAATAAAACCTGTTAATATACATTTGATAGATTTAAATATGGGTTCTGAAATAAATAATCTTATAAAGAATGCTAATAAAGAATATAGTGACATTATAAATGATGTATTAAATAGCAGTATAGCATGGTGGATTATGGATATACAATCTAAAATTGTTAATGATGGATTAGATATTGATAATAATAAACTCAATCCTGTTTATATTGAAAAATGGTTTTTATATGGAGAACCTTTATATAAAGAAAAAACAGTTAATGGTGTGGCGCCATATTTAGTAAATATAATGAAAGATTATATAGAAGATAAAAATGATTATAATAATGTAATTATATATAATGATATTATAGAATTAATTAATGATAGATATAGTGATTTATTAGATAATCTTAAAAAGAAATATACAGATAAAATATCTAAAAAGAAGATTGAATATGGTATAATAGCACAAGAAAAATTAATAGAAAATTACAAAAATAAGAAATTTGATAAGATTTCTTTTGATTATATTGATGCACTTTTATATTCACCTGGTGTTAATTATAAAAAAATACATAAATATTTATTAGGATGTTGTTTACAAAAACTTACAAAAGATTTTAAACCTGATAGCGATTTTGTCAATAATTCTAGAAATGATTTAATACAATTTAAAAAACAATTTGCTAAACGTAAAGAGACAAATAAAGATAGATTAATTCGTTATATACCTATTATAATTGATACTAAAAAAACATATGAGATTGAAGAAGATAAAGAAGATAATTATATTAAATATATAAAAAAAATAGATAGTATAACTAAAATAGAATCTCAAGATGTGATAAAATGGCTTGATAATATGAAGACTAAAAATGCATTATTACCTGATGATATTATAGATTCTTTTAAAAATAATACAAGAAGTGCTCTTGACTATATTAAAAAATATATAGAAATTTTAGAAAAAACTGCTAAAAAATCAGGAGATTTATTAACATTATTTGTACCATCAAAGATATATTATAAAACTCTTTTATTAAATATTATAAAAGTATTAAATAATAAGACAGATGATGAAAATACTGATCTATTACTGAAAAAAGCAATTGAATCTATAAGAGAAATTTTAGTAGATTTAAATATTTTAAATAAAGTAAAAACAGAAGATAATAGAGTTGATATTGATAGAATAAATGCATATGTTGTAGCAAGAGCATTATGTTTACCATGTAATCCAGAAAATACTACAGGAAATATTTTAATACCAATTATAGAAGTTAAAACAAATTTCATAGAGGAAAATGCTGGTAAATTATATAGTAAGGTTTTAAATAGTATAAAAAACTCTAAATTTTTATCTTTTGAAGAAAATACAGCTTTTATTAATACAATGAGAGAGAGAAACAAACAAGTTAAATTATCAATATTAAATAATAAATCTGTTGAAGAAAATAATTTAATTTCAGCATTAAAAAAAGCTGGTATTAAAAATAATTTAATGAGTGTTGAAAAAGTAGTTGAATTACAAAAACAACAATATGACAATGAAGATATTGAAGAAATTATGGATGATGAAATAGGTAATGATAATGAAGCAGATATTCATTTTAGAGAATTAGAAGAAGAAGAATTGAAACAACAAGATGAAATATATGAAGGAGATGAAGTAGAAGAAGGTGAAAATGAGTATGCTATGGGACAAGATGAAGATAATGATGATGATATTTTAGATAGAGATGATATGGGTTTTATATATGCTGATTAAATATATATATTCATTATAATAGAATAATGATTGATATAACACGTTTCAGTTTAGAAACTATAGCCGTATGGATTGTGGCTTTTTTTATAATAGAATTTCCAATAAGAGAAATATATGTAAATATGGGCGGAAATGGATTTTTTCAAAGATGGTATGGATTTAAAGAATTTAATCCAATAACTGTTATTGTTACAGACGCTTTTTATTTTATAATAGCAATATTAATTTCTTATAGAATACATGAATATTTTTTTAAAGATATAATTGGATTTGAAAAAAGATTTTTATATTTCTTTTTTATTCTTTTAATAGTTCAAAATATAATCGGTATAATATTCTATTATATATTAGTATCATTACCACAAAATTATAGAAATAAATGGGTAAAATTTTTTATAGATTACGGGAATAATGCTAAAATAAATGCTTTATTTAATGATAGTATTTATATTTTAGCATGGACAATAGCAGCTTATTTTGTAAGATTTTTACCATATGATATTTTATTACTTCTATTTTTCTTTTATATATTTGTTATAACAGCTATTTCAAATTAAAAAGAGTACATAATTTTATTTTTATAAATTTTAAGAAAAGTTTAATATATTTTGCAAAATAAATAAATTATGTACTCTTTTTAGAATAACTATTTAAATGTGCTATGATTCTAATGCTTCTTTAAAAGCGCTTACTTATGGTATTTTAGGATCCGCATTATTATATAATACAATACCAGAATTAGCTATTTTTAATTTATTTGTCTATATTATGCAATTTTATGATTATATTTTTTGGATAAACCCTTATAAAAATGATATTAACTTTTATTTTACTAAAATAGCTGTATTTACTGTTTTACTACATCCAATATTATGGGCTTTATGTATTATATATATTGGGAAAAAAGGGTTATTTACAATTGAAAAAATATTATTAATAATTTATTTAATAGTTTCTATATCATTTGTTATATATCATTGGAAAAATATAAATTATACTCTTGTTAATGAAATTTCTTATCCAGGACTTTACTGGGAATGGACATCTCATGAAAAGATAGGGCGAAATTATTGGGGGTTTCTTTACATATTGGTAATATCACTTCTTACATATAATCATATTGTATATCCGTATAATATATTGTTAATAATAATATTTGTTGGTTCTTTTATAATATCCTATAATAACTATTATAGAGCTTCATCAGCAGGTAGGATGTGGTGTAAAAACGTACCTTATGTATATTTTATTATAGGATTATTATTATTTACGTTTAGTTTAGTTAAAAAGGGTACATAATTTATTTTATTTGCAAAATATATTAAACTATTCTAAAAATTTATAAAAATAAAATTATGTACTCTTCCTAATAGAGTACAATAAATGTATAAAAAACTAATAAATAATAGTTTATATATAATAATAATATTATTATTAATGATTTTAATAGGACTAGTATCTTATTATGTTTATTATATGAAAAATATTAATGTTGTTGTAGAAAATCCCAAAGACAATGTTATTGTAATTAAAGAACATCAACAATTACTTCCTGAACAACAAAAAATGCCACCGGTATATCCTAATAAATTACCATCTTATAATAATACGGAATATCAACAAATAGGTATTTTAACATCTGATGAAACAGATAAAGACCCTTTAGTATTACCTTTATTTAGTAGAAAAATAGGTAATCGCAGTGATCGTTTTAATTACTATACTGCTACTGATAAAAATAATATGATGAGACTGCCTATAACAAAAGATAATAATAATTGCGAGGATGATATTGGATGCAGAGAAGTATATAATGGTGATAAAATTAATGTAGAAATTTATAAAGGACGTACATTTACTGCTACTATTTATAAAGTAGATGCTCCAAGATATTTTGCCGATAGGTATTAGATATAAAGATAAAAACAGAGGATAATAGATATTTACCTAAAAAATATATGAACATTTCTAAATTTTATTCTTAGTTGCTAATAATATATTTAATATACTTTTTATCCTTTAGAACTAAATATCTAATATTATTACTAATATATAAATAATCTAGTTTTTCATTATTATATATATTTATTCTATATAATCTACCAGATAGTATATCATTTTCATATGATTTTATAAAATACTGATATAATATATTATTAACTATAAAATATATGGCTTTATTATTATCTGATTTTTTTATGATAATATTCTTATCATAATTAATTATTTTTTTAAATATTTTACAACAATCATATATAATACTTTTGCCAATATTTGTATCATCTTCAAAAAAATCAATAGAATTTTTTAAAGTTATATGGTTTTCTTCAGAAATATATGATGAACTAATATAATCTATAGATAATAAAATTTTATTAGAAAAACTCTTATGAGTAAAATAATTTTTCCACATCAGATTTTTTGTTATATAATATAAATATGATATAATATTCATTTTTTATATAATATTTATATTATTAGTTTCTATGTTAGAATAATCATAGTTGAAAAAAATACCATTATAAAAGATAGAATGATATCAATCATTTATTAATTTATATTAGTAATTATTTTTTATATAAAAATAATGCAATATTTATTAGAAAGAAAATAGTATTTATATAAAGAGTAATATCCTTATAGCCTTTTAGTTTATTTGTAGAGATAACTTGGTCTTCTTCATATTCCATAGGAATATATAAATCTCTAATAATTTGCTGATTATAACAATAAGATGATGTAATAATATCAGATATAGAGGTAGTATGAACTATTAAACCAGTAATATTATATTTTCTATTATGGTTATTGTTAAAAATAATTGAATCTAATAACGTTCTATAAAAACCACTAAGATGTTTTTGACTAACAATACTATTTGTATATGCCTTACATTGTACTAAAATTATATCACCATTATTAAGTTTACAAATAATATCTATACCAGTATCTAAAAGAACATTATAATTTCTGTTATGCATCTTATAACGTTGTTTTATTGTATAATTGTCATCATTTACTATTATATTAGCTTCAACTAATAAATTATAAGGAACATGTTTCCACAAATAAGCATCTTTAATATCATAATATCTATATAGTTTTTCTAAAACAAATTTTTCATATTCTAGACCTTTGCAAAATTTATAATCAATCATTTTAATAGTTTCTAATAAAGTCATTATGAATATGATAATATTATTTATATAATATCAATTTTTATTTAATATTTGTTACATCTTCCTGTATTTTTATTACAAATTTTATTTACAGAAGCACAGTCTTTTTTACAAGTTTTATTATTATTTAATGAAACATTTTTTATTTTATTGCATCTACCAGTAGTTTTATTGCAAATTTTATTTATTTTTTTACAATCTGTTTTACATTCTTTACCAGAAACTAAAGAAGATCTTGATGAAGATTTTGATGAAGATCTTGATGAAGATTTAATATTCATTAATTTTTTATAATTATCTAATTGTATATATTTACCATTATGTCTTACATATTCTTTTTTTTCAAAAACAGGAGATGAACGACCATTATTAGAAACTTTTTTAAATTCTTTTACATAAATTATTCTTTCAACATTACCAAGTTTTTCTTTACGAAGTTGTTTATATGTCTTTGCATTTTTTATATCTTTATTTCTTTGTATTTGTGTATTAAATAAATAATCCATTTTTCTATTCTAATTTATATAAATATTTTTTCTTTTATAATGAAAATAATATATTTTATAAAAAAATAATATTTTTATGATTTTTGGTTACCATTTATAGTTATATTAGATGTTATGTTGTATATATTGGAGCTAATATTGTCCAAATTAGAAGTTATGTGATAAATATTAGAGGTTGTGTTGTATAAATTACTTGTAATATTATCTATATATAAATTACTTGTAATAGAATTATATATAATATTAGATGTTATTGGAATAATAGAGTTATTTTTTCTATTACTAAATATTATTTTAGAATATGCTTCATCATTATCAAATTCTAATAATGAAGTTCTATTTATTCAATCACCACCACCGCCTCTACCATTGTCATCATCTCTGCGACGCCTTTCATCACGATTATTATAATTTTGTCTTAAATCATTTATTATATACGGATAATCACCATAATCGTATCCGTAATGACCATGTCTACCATGACCACCGTGATGACCATGACCTCCATGATGACCATGTCCATAATGATGTCCGTGTCCATAATGATGATCCATTTGATGTATTACTTTTTCTGTATTTAAATTATCACGTAAATGTTCTGTATTACGTTGTTCCAATAGACGTTTAGTATCAAAACCATCTTTAAGTAAAGTAGTTTTAACATCATTTCCAACTTCAACAATTTTTTGTTCTATACCCATGCGATTTTTGGCAGCTTCAATTTGAGACGCGGCATAATTTTCAGCAGCTTGTTTAGCCACAGATAATTCTAATTTACTCATTTCTAATTGAGTTTTAGCAAAATTTTCAGCTCCTTGTCTTGCTAAATCAGCACCTACACGATCAGTATTTTTATCTAACATAGATGTTGCTTTTAATAATTCAATTTGAGACGAAGCATAATGATTATCAGCAACGCGTCCAAGACTATTTTCAACTTTAGATAAATCATTTTCTAATCTACCAATATCGCGCTGTCCTTGTTGAAAATATGTACCAATTTGTTTATCTAATCCTTGAACTTGTGTAGCAACAAATAATTTATTTTCACCGGAATCGCGAAGTGTTTCAACCAAATTCTCTTTGAATCCGGTTGCAAGACTACCTAATATATTATTACCTACAGAATTCATATTAGCATTTGAACGTTCTATAGCTACACATATTTGACCAGTTGTTTTT
>Ga0222715_10005944_pt1 | contig 10359 bp, 10 predicted proteins | sample C33_9DmetaG_FD_165056 | JGI IMG/M metagenome (GOLD analysis project Ga0222715, IMG submission 165056) | Estuarine water microbial communities from San Francisco Bay, California, United States - C33_9D | ecosystem: Environmental > Aquatic > Marine > Unclassified | place: USA: California... | reverse complement strand
GTGTTATAGACGGTATAATACTTGGCGTGAAGTTGAGGTATTTTTAAAGACTCATCATGTAGGTTATCAGGGTCGATCTGGGAGTCTTTGTCCCACATCTCCTGAATTTGCTCAAGGTTCATAAGCGTGTTCTGTTGTCAGAATCCAGGATATTGTAGATAGTATACTTGAAAGTAACCTCTGCTGTAAAGTACTGTATGTCAGTTACTGAAGTGTCAAACTCCAAAGAGGTTAAGGAAACGGGAAATAGATCTTTGAATTTTACAATACTATTGACTCTATAGTTACTGTTTAGTATTGATAAACTTCCATCACTATATTGCTCTTGTAGTTGGTCTTTTACACCATCCACATCTGTTGTAAGATCAATGAAGTCTTGTGCTGACTCGGGAAACCCAAGACCAGTTAACCAATTATGGACAGCCATGTAGTTGGTCATGTCCTCATCAACCAAGAACTTAAGAGACAAATCTCCATAAGTTAGTTTTTCTCCAGGAATATCTAAGTCCTTGAGATATGATGATTGTTGTGCTAACTGTAAATTTATTTCGGGCAGTCTAGCACTAGTACAGAAAAAATCAACCTTGGGGTGTTTAGACAAACTAAACTGAAACCCAGCAGGAGATAGAAAGTTTCTGTTTTGTATTTGGTTTCTAAAAGGTGAAACTGCCATTATCAGTTTTATTTGTATTTAGATAAAAAAAGGGGGTCCGAAGACCCCCCGATAGATATGTGAATCGAGATCACATGAGGTTTTGAACCTTGACTCTTCTGTAGTAGCGGTTGACGTTCTGGGTAAGAGCGCCTTCGCCAACAGCGGTGCCCTGAGCGAATGGGTTAGCGACCATGCCGTAGCGGGTCTTAAAGCCAATCTTGGGCTGGAAGGTGTCCTGACCGACGGCACGAACCATCTGGAGAGGAACATATGGGCAATAGAACAGACCAGCGTCGTAAGGGGAAGCACCCTTATAACCAGCAACGTAGTACTGGTCGGCAGAGAGGTTAGCCGAATATGGGTCGATGTAGACGCGGAACTTACCAGCAAGAACACCAGCGAAGGTGTTACCGGTGTCATCAACGTTGAGGTTAGCGTTCAGAGCAGGGGTGTAGTCGAGTACACCAGCCATGGTGAGGGCGGAAGCAACGTCTGCGGAGCAGAGGATCATGTTGCCCTTTCCTCTACGAGTTCTCTGGGCGATGGCGTTAGCGTCACGCTCGATCTGGAAGATCAGACCCTTGAACTTCTCAACTGACCAACGACCGTTGGAGTCAACGTCGAGGTCGAAAGCACCCTGGGTAGCAACGTTAGTAGCAGCACCTTGCTCAGCAACACGGTAGATAGTTCTGATGACTTCGCGGTTGATCTCAGCCAGAATCTCAGTGGAGAGAATGTTGGCGAGTTCAGCTTCGGCATTCAGACCGTGGATTGCCTTGAGGTCCTGAGCGAGTTCTAACGAGTACTCAGCTTTCAGAGCTCTTGACTTGGCGGTAACGGTGACCTTCTCGATCGAGAATGCCATCTCGTTGAACGCACCGATGCCGTCACCGAGGTTCTCAGCATCAGCAGTACCAAGACCTTGACCTACGCTGTAGGTGTCGGCAGCAATACCTGAAGTTGGGTTCAGAGCAGCAGGGTTGTTACCAGACTGACCGGTTGTACCCATACCAACGGCACCAGCAGTGAAGCTACCAGTACGGTTGAAGTTGCTGTCCTGAGCAGAGAAGGCGGAATCGACTTCATCGAACAGAGCTTCAGAACCACCTTGGGTCTTATACTTGGAGCGCATTGCGAAGATGAGTCCAGTAGGACCGCTCATTGGTTGAACGCCAGCGAGGTCATAAGCGACCAGGTTAGGCATTGAACGACGGATCAGGGAGATCAGAACTGGATCGAAACCAGCAACGGTCTGACCACCTGCCGAGGTGTAACCACCGCTACCAACGGAGTTGGTGGGTGATTCGTGAAGGAATTCGCGCTCTTCACGAAGGGCGATTTCTTGGTTCTCCAGGAGTTGAGCAGTAACGGCTCTACGATGGGAATCCTTGATAGGATCCATACCATCATAGTCCAGAAGGGGTGCCCACTTCTCCTGCAGATGCTCGTTTAGGGGCATTTGCATTTGATCTTTACCTCTTTTAAAAAGTTAGTTTGAACTTGTATTATTTAGAAATCACTTTTTAGCGACTCTTCTCAGAGTATCCATGTAGGATTCCATTAGTGGTGATGCTGATGTTGAACCAACAACACTGGTGCCTTCAGAGATAGTCTCTGAGTGGTCTCTTTGAGCGCCAGCGTTCTCTGGGAAGTATGACTTCTTCAGAGTAACTAGCTTCTCACGATAGTCTACTTCACTTTCAAACTCAACATTTTCGGCAAGAGTAGCGAGCTTGTCTTTCTGGGAAAGGGCAAGTCCTTCAGCAACCTCTGCAAAAATTACATCGGCAACCGATTCTGCTAATCTTCTGTTTAGAGCAACATTTCTTTCGATTTGCTCGTTGAGTTTACCTTCCATTTCATCTAGTTTATCTACCATGCTCTCGATTACATCATATCTATCTTCAGGGATGGTTACATAATGATCTTCAAAAAGACCCTTCATTCCAGCAAGGAATGATTCGGTCATTTCAGTCTTAAGACCGTGCTCAACAGCGAGAGCGTTCTCTTGGATCCACTCATCGGCAACATACTCAAGGTATGCGTCGAGTCTTTCGGTCAGACCTTCTTTAATGGTTTCAATCTCTTCTACGAGAACGGTCTCATAGGCAGATTGAAGGTTTTCTTTGATTTCGTTAACCTTAGTCGTGATAGCAGCTTCGAAAATAGTGCGTGCTTTCTCTTGGAACTCCTCGGAAAGCTCTTCACCTTCGAATAGAGCTTGAACATCTTCTTCGATGCTGTACTCAGGTGCTTCTTCTTCGGTAACGACTTCCTCTTCGGAAACAACTTCCTCTTCGGTAGTCTCTTCTTCGGCAACGATTTCTTGCTCTTCATCAGCCTCAACTTCCTCAGCCTTAACAGCCTTGGCGTTTACGACATTTTTGACCTGAGCAAGGGTCTTGCCTGGAGTCTCCAAACGGTTGGAGTCATCGTCGGGTCTTGAGTTCTCGGGGGTAGGACCACCGAGATCCTCATAAGGAATCCCGTTCGCTTGCATTGGTTCAGCAGGCGCAGCGTTTTGTGTTACTACGTTTTCCATTTCCTGTAAGTTGCTATCAGCGGACATTTTTCTTTGATTAACTTTGGTATAATCTATATTTATTTATAAATCAGAGATTTGATAAGAAATCGTTAAAGAGTTGCAACTTGTGCTCCTCAAGCATTCTCTGATCTACAAGAGTATTAATACGTCTTTTTGTGTTCTCTGCGAGTTGTTCACGAAGGATTCCTCCTTCCCAAACCCACTCTTTTCCTTCCATGATTCCGTTAACAAAAGCATCAGGAGCGGAAGGATCGGCAACGATATCAGCAGCAGTTGCTAACTGGAAATCTTCACCAACAATTTTATGACCTTCATTGGTCATACGAAGTGAACCAACACCACGAGAAGAAACACCAAGCATAACACCAGACTCAAGAAGAGACTTGGCGATCTTACCCATTGGGGTTTCAAGAATCTGTGCCTTACCTTTAAAGTTGTTACCTTCTTGGGTCAGACAAGTGATCTTGTGTGAAACACGGTCAAGGTTGACGGTAGGACCATCGGGATGACCGAGCTCGCCAAGAGCACGACCCTTACAAACAAAGTTCTCATTGTAACGCTTTACTTCGTTAGCAAGAGTTTGAATGGGATACATTCTCCCATTACGATTCTTAATCTCACCCTGAAGGAATACACCCTCAATGTGGAGAGTCTTTTTACCACCAACCATTTCGGTGATGATATTGACGTTTGTTACTTCTTCTGTGATGAGTTTCATTTGTTTATGCGGTAAATCCTACTTTTGCACCCTTTACAGTGTCGGCACTAGCAAATACACAATATGATGGTTGCTTCTCAAGATACTCAACGGAATTTGGGGGCATGGTCATAGAACCAATTCCAGTCCCACTTTGCGTCTCAACAACAGTAACCAGTGCAGCACTTGCAGAGTTATTAACAAGACGAACAACAGTAGCATTAGTAAAACTAGTTGCAGTTCCTGTTGTAGTTGGCAGATTAATTTCATCCGCCAAGAGCAAAGTTCTTGCCATTATTCTTGATCCTCTTGTGGTTCTTGTTCAGTTTCATATTCACCACCAAACAATGATCCTGCTACAATAGGTCTAGCAGCATCAATTCTTTCAGCAGCTTTTGCGAACAGAGCACCTTTAATAGCATCAGAAACATCCGATGCCTTTGAGTCTGTCGCAATCAAATCGATAATATTATCCATGAAAAGTTATAGTGTTATATATTCTATATTTATATCTCTGCTTTTTTGGTGTCTTTTTGCATTTGAGCATCGGCAGCTGCCGCATCTTGTTCCATATCTGGTTCAGTTGGAACTTGACCCAAATCTCCACCTTGAGGTAGAGGTTCACCAGTAATAGGATCAATCATTGAAGGGTCTGGTAAAATTCCCTTAGCAATTTCATCTTCAATCTGCATATCAATTTCATTAATTTCTTGGTCAGTTTGACGCAAGATTTTCTTCCTTACATATTCTGTAGAGAAGTACTTACCAATATAAGGTTCGATAGTTGCTAGGTTTCCAAGTCTGCCCTGAAGCATTTCCGACTCTTTCAGTTCAGCAAACTGGTTATCATACAGGAAGTCATATTGAATATGATCCGACATGATCTCCCAGTCTTCGGGAGTAACAATGTTCTTGAGAATCAATTGCGTTCTCAACATGTCGTTGAACATCTGAGCAAAACGCTTTCTCAGACGACCAACAAACTTAGCAAACTTGAGTTCGTCTCTCAGAATTTCAGAAGAACGACCAAGATTGAAACCACCATCACCAGCAATTCTTGACTCAGGAACTCCAAGTGCTCTGTAGAGTTTCTTTTGGAAATACTCAATATCAGCGAGTTCACCCAGGTTTTGTCCGCCAGGAAGTGTGGTGATTTCTGTACCACGACCACCTTCTCTTCTTGGAAGCCAGAAGTCTTCCATCATAGACATGAACTTACGGTCATCACGGATTTCTCCAGTTGACGCATCGTAAGCAAGTTTATTTCTGTAGCGAGACATAACCTCTTTGAGGTATTGCTCTGCTTTTACCTTAGGAAGGTTACCAACATCAATATAGAAAATACGACGCTCAGGTGCTCTGGACAAACGATAGATAACCAGAGAGTCCTCAATCATTCTGAGTTGATTGAGTGCTTTGATTGCTTTATGAAGATATGAAAGAACAGTTCCTTTATTTCTGTCTACAAGACCAGAACTACAATAAACAACAGAGTCCTTAGCAATCTTTATACTCTTTGATTTGGTATTGCCGCCAGCACCAAATTGGGCACTTGGATAGTTTGGTTTCGGTGTGTAGACAAAGTATTCTTCAATCTGTGGTTCTAGAACCTGTTCTGTATTATTTTTTCCACCAACTACCGCATTAGCAATAGCAAGACCGCGCTTGTCCTCTTTCTTTTCTTGACGGACAAACTTCATCTTCATTGGGTCAATGTATCTCAAGTCCTGAATACCTGCCTGAGGATTCTTGAGATCAATGACTTTCAAATAGTAAACTCTTCCGTCAACATACCAATTTCTGAAAATTTCATGGCACTTCTTGTCGAAGTCCATTATTTCTTTGAGATATCTAAACTCTTCTCTAATTACCTGTTTTAGTCTCTCACTAGCATTTAAGTTTGAGAGTTCAATCTCAACTGGAGAATCATAAAGATCGCTAACGATAGCTTCATTCACAACATCTTCAATGGCTCCGTCACACTCTGGGTGAAGAGCCATTTCACGATATCTTTTAATTAAATCATGCTCAGTTCTATAGACGCCTTCAATATCAAGATAATGCCCATAAAAACCACTACTAATATAGTTATCAACCCCGTCCTCATTGGTTTGAGGAACGGGGGAAATAACTGAAGGTGGTTTACTTTGGTCGCCGTCAATAGAGAAACCAAAAAGTCGTGCCATCGTATAACTGTTTGCTTATTATTGACTATTTAGTTGATGTCTTCACCGCCAGCATTTGCAGCATTACCTCTTACTGCTTCCCACCAGAGAACTTGGAGTTCAACAGTGAACTCTTGGATCTGACCAGTGCTATCATATGATAGGTCAATAGGAGCAACTTGAGTTGGGAAAACATCATAGAAATGATACTTTCTCAGGGTGCCGCCGTTACGGTCAAGTTGGTAGATGTAAGCATCCGCCTGATAATCTGCTGGGTTGGTAAGACCAGTGTTATCAGATACTCTGTTTACAGTATTCATCCACTTTTCAAAAGCGGAACGAATAGCAAAGTCGGTATCGTTGATAACAGTGATTGTCCAGGTATCGAATGTACGATCTCCTGCAACTTTGAGGATCCTTCCTCTGAAAGGAACCTCAATAGGAGCAACGTTGGATGCTGGAAGGTTTGCTGCCTTAACAAGGAAACGTGCCTTGTTAAGAATATCATTCAAACCATCAACTTGAACTGAACTTGGGAATGAAAGCTCAACCTCAAAGAGGTTTGAGCGTGCACCGCCACCAGTAAGCTTACTCTTGAAGTCAGTAATCTTTCTTAGTGGGGGTGGATTAAGTTGATTTCTGGTTGCCATTTTTGTTTGCCTCTAAGGTTGATTAATCAAATAATTATCAGACGTTACCGATGACTTCCGAGAAGGAAACCCCAGTTCTGGTAGCAACGAAGGTTAGACCGATGAAGTTGATCGATCTGTTTGGTTTGATATAGATATCAGCAACAAACTCGTTGTTGTCGATAACAGCAGCAGTGTTATTTGTTTCATCACAAATAGCGACATAATCAAAGATTCCTCTCTTAGCCTGAACATCGCGGAGGAATGGTTCAACAATATTGACGAAGTTGGTTCTTGTGATCTCGTCGTTGAATTCGAAGAGTTGATCTCTGGCGGCAGCAGCGATTGCTTGCTCCAGGTAGATAAACAGGCGGCGAACGTTGATTCTATCGAATGCGGAAGACTTGGCGAAACCAGTCTTATCACCGAAGAGAACGATACCGTCACCAGGCGAAAAGATAACAGGGTTGATTCTGTTGGAATACAACTTGTCTCTTTGAACCTTGCTTGGGTTGTAGGTCAACTTAACAGCGTTGAGGATAGCACCTCTAGCAGTACCAGCAGGTGAGAACCATGGGAAGTTGTTAAGGTCGTTTCTAGCACATAGACCAGCAATGTCTCCATTCAATGGAATATAACGGAAGGAATCGGAGAATCTATCGTAGGTGTACTTATAACCACTATCAAATACAGCGTAAGACGATGAAGTGATAGGAGCGTAGAAACTCAGAACGTTATCGGTGATATCGGAGTCTGAGTTGACTGTTACAGAACCAACAGCACTGTCGTTGAGGAACGCTAGTCTGTATGGTGAGATGAATGCGATAGCATCTTGTCTTGCTTCAGCAACCGCGATCAGTTTGTTAGCAAGAGCTTGTGCAGTCTCCTTAGCATAGTTTGCTGAACCCATCAGCAGGAAGTCAACATCGTAGTTATCGGTATTCTCGAATAGACCGTAACCAGCGGATAGTTTGGCGAGAGTTGAGGTCAGAGCACCAGAAGAGGTGAGATCTGTTCCGTCATCGTAGTTCTTACCACCACCCAGGGTGTAAGTGTTGCTTCCAGAAGCAGCGAAGTTAACTCCGTCAGCATCTTGGTCCCAACCAATGTCGCTAGCAAGTGTGAAGCTGCTGCTGAATGCAGTTGTCGTGATACCAGCAGGAGCAGCACCACCAAATACGTTGGTTGAAACGTTGTAAAGATACTTTCTCCAGTAAGCACTGGAACCTACCGAGTACTCGGCATCCTTTGCCTTAGAAAGTGCAACGTGCTTCTCAAGAATAGTACCAGCGTTTCCGCTTACGGTTCCTTTGTCGTCGATAACAACAACGTGGAGTTCGTCAAATCTTGAGTTTCTAGCAGCAGCGTAAGATGAAGTACCAGGTCTATCAACTAGGGTGTTCCAAGCGATAGTTGTTCCACCAGAAAGTGAAATGGTTTGCTGATCAAACCAGTCTTGTCTTGAGGTGTATGCCGTTTGACCTACTGCAGTTGCTTGACCATTGGTGTGGATAGCAACAGAACCTGAGGATGAGAAAGCGTAAACACCAGCAGGTTGGTAGTCAACAGAAGTCTCAGTTCCAGCAACTGAAACATGTGAAAGAACTTTAACTTGAAGTGAGTATGGTGAATCTGAAGTACCAGAACCACTGATACCAGTGATAATACCTTTCAGATGTCCATCAAGAGTGCTGGTTGAACCAGAACCAGGTAGGGTTGAAGAAATTGCCTGAGTGATACCGTATCCAACAGCGATAGTTGGGACAGTAGCGCTTGTTTGAACGCCAGCAATGATTTGGTCTGCTTTAGCGTCAATGGTGGCGACTCTAACGCCGTTTGCCCAAGAACCTGGGTTTCTAGCAGCAAAGGTTACTCCACTGATAGTGTTCTCTTGGTAACCTAACTGACCGTAATGCTCAGTGCTCTTGATTTTGATGCTTGTTGCTGAACCAACAAAAGCGTTAGTGAGAGCATCGTCATCTGCTCTAACAACTTGGAGATCGCCGCCATACGCCAGGTATGAAGAGGCAACCATCCAGTGCTCATAATGCTTGTCGGTATTGTATGGCTCACCGAAATTCTTCAGTAGGTCGGCTTCGTCACCAACAAGAACAGGCACATCGACTGGTCCCTTAGCAAAGGGAGCAACCAAGGCACCAACAGCACCGCTGGTAGCGTCTACTCTACCAACTGTGAGGTCAACCTCTCTTACTACAATTCCAGGAGATGCTAAATTTAGCGGCATCTTCTATTCTCCTTAGTCCAGAATTATTCTAGAAATATTTATTAAAAAGTGTCCTTTGAATGGGGAAACAGTGCGTGAACCGCTACCAGTCAGGATATTCCCACATTTCTATTGGTGTTGGTCTTTTCTTATTTGATAAAACTCTCTTTTTGGTGCACTCCTTACACTCATAAGAATAGGCAGAGGGTAAAGCACCCCTGCCTTTTCTGGTTAGATAAAAATCATCTATCAAGTTTTTTGTTTCCCCACAAACTCTACACTCCCTATCAAAAAGAAGTATATGCTCTAAGTTTATTTGGTCTTCTAAGTCCATTAGTAATAGTCCCACATATAAGAACGATCACCGTATTCGTCAGTGTGCCACCTATCACCAGACTCATCAACAAATGTACTTTCGTCCAAACCATCCAATATAAATCCAAATGGAGCCATGTCTTGTTCTATCTGATTTCTCTGCTCCTCATATATTCTTTTACGGATATCGTTATCCGTCATTTCTTTGAAATATTCTTGTGCAACCAACCAAGCAAAGATAACCAGACACATTGCTAGGTCATCATTACAACCCTCTTCTGCTTCAAATGAATTATGCTTCTGGGCAAATGTAGTAAGTTCTGATATAATTTCATAGTCTACAGTCAGTAACTTATCGTCTTCCAGGAAAGTCTTTAAGTTAGAACATCCCAACTTCTTCACAGCAGAAGTCATCCTTACACCCATCTGCGACTTCTTGCCCGAGAAACCGTGACCAACCACCTGTCCAGCACGACCTCTCATTGCAGCCATCAGCATATTTTCATATTCTAAGTCGTAGTGTAAGATATTAGCAACTTGCTCACCAATATCATTAACTTCAATCAGCAACCAAGCGTTATTATATCCTTTAGCAGTCTCGTGAATAATATTTGGGAATAGCATAGGTTTGATTTCGTTATTCCTATACTTTGCTACTACTTTGTACGGGAACTGGGTAATATCAAACACAATAAACGCAGAATAGTCATTGCCCAGTCCACGAGCAACGTCAACTGTTATCAGATAATTATGTTCTTCTCTACACTTCTCATAGATATCAAGACCAGCATTTCTCTTTATCGGGTCTTCATATACTAAGTTTCTCAGTTTCGCTGGGTTGATGAGTGTATTGACTGATCCTAAGAATTCGCACTCAAATTCAACCTTGAACTGCTGTTCAGAGGTGTTAGCAATAGTCTGCTCTTTCCATGCTTCATCACGACCTGGAACTTCCGACCAGTGAACGTCTGTTGGTACATATTCATTCTTCCCCTTTTCGGAATCATGCCACATGCGGTAGAAGTGATTCATACCACGAGGGGTAGAAACGATAATTACCTTTGTGCTCTGTCCAGAAGAAATAGTAGGATAAACAGAGGCAAAGAAGTCATCAGCAATGTGATTCGGG
>Ga0222715_10005943_pt1 | contig 10361 bp, 9 predicted proteins | sample C33_9DmetaG_FD_165056 | JGI IMG/M metagenome (GOLD analysis project Ga0222715, IMG submission 165056) | Estuarine water microbial communities from San Francisco Bay, California, United States - C33_9D | ecosystem: Environmental > Aquatic > Marine > Unclassified | place: USA: California... | reverse complement strand
CAAAGAGGATGATTTATCAGATAGTCAGAAGTATCTCATAAATCAAATCAACGACTGTCAAGCTCAAGCGAATCAGTTAAGATTCAAACACGAACAAATCCTCAAGGCTCAAAACGCATTTACGCAAGAGCTGATTGAAACATTGGAGAAAAAAGATGGATAAAGTAATATTCTTAATAAACCTAATACCTGATATCGTTATGGCGTGTTCTATTATTTGCGCCATGACACCAACGCCTAAAGATGATGAATTGTTATCAAAGGCTTACAAAATACTTGAAATCTTTGCAATTAATATCGGCAAGGCAAAAATGCCAAGCAAGTAATGTGATATAATTTATCATTGAGGTAATATAAATGGCAGACGCAACAACAACTAATTATTCGCTAACAAAACCTGAAGTCGGTGCATCTAATGACACTTGGGGGGATAAGTTAAATGATAACTTTGACGATATCGACTCTCTCTTGGGTGGCGGTACTGCTGTTGCTGGTATTAATATTACTAGTGGTACTATATCTGGTATCACGGACCTAGCCGTTGCAGATGGTGGTACTGGTGCTTCGACTGCTTCTGGAGCAAGGACTAATCTTGGATTAGCTATCGGAACCAATGTACAAGCGTATGATGCACAGCTTACTGATATTGCAGGATTAACTCCTAGTGATAGTTATTTTATAGTCGGTAATGGTTCTAATTTTGTTACAGAGTCTGGCTCTACAGCACGCTCATCTTTAGGTCTAGGAAGCATCGCAACACAAAATAGTAACTCTGTATCCATTACAGGTGGCTCAATGAGCGGAGTTGCTTTATCAAGTTGCTCTGGAAGCATATCTCAGTTCACTAACAATTCAGGTTACGTTACATCATCAGGAGTAACATCCATAACAATAGGTAATGGACTTACAGGCGGAACTATTACTTCTACTGGAACAATTCAAATGTCAGGTTCTTATAGTGGAACATTTGCAGTTACTGGAGCTATCACAGCAACAAGCAATATTTCAACATCAGGAGGCGATATTACAGCTTCAGGCAATATTACAGCAACAGGCGATATTACTGCTTTTTCTTCATCTGACGAAAGACTTAAAGACAACAAAAAAGTTATTAAAAATTCACTAGACAAAGTACATCAAATGTCAGGTTACGAATTTGACTGGAACGACAAGCAAGATGTGCATACAGGTCATGATATTGGAGTCATAGCGCAAGAAGTCGAAAAAGTATTACCTGAAATAGTAACCACTAGAGACAACGGCTATAAAGCTGTTAAATATGAAAAACTTGTAGCTGTACTAATCGAAGCAGTTAAGGAATTATCAGAGAAAGTTAAAAAACTTGAGGAGAGCTAATGGCTGTTAAGAGTGCAGGCTCATCATTATCATTTGCTACAGATATAGTAGGTGAATTTGGAGGCACAGCTCCTCACAGTTTGAGTGAATACATTAGAGGTGGCTCTTTAGTTCCAGATGTAACAGCTAACAACGCTATTCCTACAACAACATCAAATATATCTTTTAGTGATTTTTACAGTACGGTAAACATTTCCGAAATAGAAACTGCTCTTGATGGCGGTAATATTACTATGGATGATTACGAAATAGGAAGTTCAGGTCCTATTTCAACTGCACGTTTATATTTTGATGCAACATCCGATGGAACAAATACATATCTTAAAGTAAGAGGGTTAGGAGACGAAGGGGGAACCTATCAATTAACTGTTGGCGGTACTAATGCTGTACCAAGTTATTCAGGAACGGGTGATACGATTTATCAACTTTCTAATGCTTCTAATTTTTATGTTAAATATGCTGAATCTCTTACTTTAAATAATGGAACAGGTAATACAAGTATTGATGAATCAGGTGGATTGACCAAAGACTATCAAGAAACAAACGGAACGAATAAAACTGTTTATTTTCAAGCGGATGCAAATGCACCTTCTGGCGGTAACCAATACAAAGACGCTCATTATTCAGTAACTTTTTATTTTAGCTCAGATGGTGGAAGTGATGACTTTTCTGTTTCTTACAGCGTACAAGTTTATGCTGAGTCAGACACACCATAGGAAATAGTATGGCACTCGTACCTATACAATTACCTGCTGGAGTCTACCGAAACGGAACGGACTTACAAAGCTCTAATCGTTGGCGTGATGCTAACTTAGTACGCTGGGTAAACAACACCATGAGACCGATAGGCGGATGGCAACAAAAAAGCGACACTGCTTCTGCTTCTAAAGTTAGAGGTATGTTAGCTTGGACAGATAATTCTGGTGATAGATGGGTAGCGTTAGGAACTTATAATAAACTTTATGTTTATAATGTTTCAGGAGTTCAATACGACATCACACCAACTGGATTTACAGCAGGACAAGAAAGTACTACTGAAGAATTTGGATTCGGTACTGGATTCTATGGTTACGAATACTACGGACAGCCAAGAGCTGAAGATTCAACACCAGCATTAGCTACCACATGGTCATTAGATAACTGGGGAGAGTACTTAGTTGGATGCACAAGGGATGACGGCAAGATATACGAATGGCAGTTAAATACAGGAACGCCAGCAGCTGTTGTTACAAACGCACCTACTAATAATGAAGCTATCGTAGTTACAGAAGAAAGGTTCTTATTTGCTCTCGGAGCAGGTGGCAATCCTAGAAAAGTACAATGGTGCGATAGAGAAAACAATACATTATGGACACCAGCAGCTACTAACGAAGCAGGTGATATTGAATTAGAGACATCAGGCAAGATTATGTGTGGTGTTAAGACAGAAGGTGAGACGCTGATTCTTACAACCAACGATGCTCATGTAGCCAGATATCAAGGACCGCCATACGTCTACGGATTTCAGAAAGTAGGAACATCATGCGGTATCGTGTCACAAAAAGCCTATGCAAACACAGATTTAGGCGTAGTTTGGATGGGCAAGAAGTCATTCTTTTATTATTCAGGAGGTCAAGTCAATAAACTGCCATGTGATGTCAATGATTACATCTTTAGTGATATTAATACTAACGAATACGCTAAATGCTGGGGAGTCACTAACGGAAGATACGGAGAGGTATGGTTCTTTTACTGCTCTAACGCATCAAATGAAATAGACCGATACGTTACTTACAACTATGCAGAAAAAACATGGGCTATCGGTCAATTAGACAGGACATCAGGTGTCGATGCAGGCTCATTTGAACAACCATTATGGGCAAAGGCATCAGACAATCATTTTTACGAGCATGAGACAGGATTTAACTACGACTCTGTATCTCCATTTGCAGAAAGCGGACCATTAGCGATTGGTGCAGGAGATAACGTAACTTCAGTAACACAACTGATACCTGATGAAAGGACACAAGGCGAAGTCACAACTACCTTCAAGACAAGATTCTATCCAAATGATACCGAGCGTTCATACGGACCTTATACCATGACTAATCCAACAGATGTAAGATTTACTGGCAGACAATTCAGGATGCGAGTAACAGGCTCAGTGCTAGGTGATTGGAGAGTCGGCATTATAAGACTTGATATGGTAGCTGGTGGCAGAAGGTGATTGAGTTACCACCAAGCCCGACAGATAACAAATGGCAAACATACGTTCAACGCCTAAGTCGTTATCTTGTTAGAACGAAAGATAAGTTAACTCAAAAAACGCAAGACGAAGTAGCATCAGACGATGGTGTCATTCTTTGGGATAGAGAAAACAAATACCCAGTCGTTTCTAGGGACGGCGTTTATAAACAAATAATTCTTGAGGATGGTCATGCATATTTATCTCGCTCTACTAATGTTACCGCTGCTTCTGCTAACACTGCTTACGCAATACAATACGATTCCCCTAGTAACGCTGTGGGAATATCTCTCGATGGCACGGATGCGACTAAGATTGTATTTGCTGAAGCTGGAGAATATCTACTTAACTTTTCGGCTCAGATGTCAACATCGACATCAAGCTCAGTAAACTTTTATTTTTGGGCTAGAATCAATGGAACAGATGTACCAAAATCAACAATGTTCAATTCATTAAAACAAAATAGCACTACCCTCGTAGTTTCAAGAAGTGCTATATTTGAACTAGAAGCTAACGATTACATGCAAGCTATGTGGGCAGTAGACGACACAACAGGAATATTAGATGCAACAACAGCAACAGCATTCGCACCAGCCTCGCCAGCAACCACTCTATCAATCGCACGAATACACGGTTAAAGAGTTTACACGATGCCAGCAATGGATGGAAAATGCTTTATCATATTCTGGGGATACGCATGAAATTATTGATGTATTTCATGCTATAATCAGGGGTGATATGCAACTATGGGCTGCTGAACAAGGATGTTTGGTAACGGAAATTATAGTTTATCCACGCAAAAAAGTTTTACATATCTTTCTTGCAGGTGGAAAACTAGAATGTTTAACCGATATGCACAATGATGTCATAGAATGGGCTAAGTTGCAAGGATGTAGTGCTTTGTCTTTATCTGGAAGGATGGGATGGAAAAAAGCCTTAGAAAGGTTTGATTGGAAACCTGCATTTTTAACATTAGTAAAAGAGTTTTAATATGAGTTCAAGAGGTGGAAAAGGCGGTAGCACAACAACATCAGTATCTGCTCCGCAATATATGGATGTAGGAGCGCAAAACCTACTTAGGCGTGGTGAAGATATATCAAGATTAGGCTATATGCCTTATTACGGTCCTGATGTAGCAGCTTTTACTCCAATGCAAACAGCATCTATGCAAAATGTAGCCAATCAAGCATCTGCATTTGGTTTACTAGCTCCTACAGATGTAATGGCAGGTATGCCACAAGCAATAGACTACGGCATGGTATCAGGTTACTCATCAGGTGATTTATACGATATGGCTATGAGAGAACTAGCTCAAAGAAGACCAGAGCAATACCAAGCAATATCAAGACAGTTTACTGGTATGCCTGATTATAGACCCGCAGGACCACCTTTAATTTCACCAAAAGAAATTTATGATGGTAATGTTCCTGATTTAAGTAATACAGGAAGTCCTTATAAGAGACAAAGCAAACGTGGGGTAATGAGGTAATGGCAACTTCTGTAGGGCAAAGAATTCAAGCTGCTTCTGGTCCTAGACCCAATATGAATATAACAGGAGAAGGACCTGTTCAACAACAAGGTTTAGCTGGTGCAGGAAATATAATGGCTCAAGCAAGGCAAGGATTTGCTCAAGCGCAAGGAATGCCAGCGCAAAAACCCAATCAAATGCCAGCAGGCACGCCACCACCGCAAGGAATAGCAATGGCTCCTCAGCAAGGAGCAGGTCAACAGCCTTTTAATATACAGCAAGCAGTTGCTCAAGGGTTACAAGCAGCAGGTTTAGGAACAGCTGCTAATTTAGGATTTCAGCCGCAACAAATTACACCTACTAGCTTTCAAGCAGCTCAAACAGGTCAAGTTGCTCCATTGCAAGCTCAACAAGTACAAGCAGGACAATTAGGCACAACTTCTTTAAGTCCTTACATGAATCCTTACGAATCACAAGTTGTTGGTCAAACTCTTTCTGATTTAGAAAGGTCTAGGCAAATGCAACAAAACTTACTAGGCGCACAAGCAACAGCAGCTGGTGCTTTTGGTGGTTCAAGACAAGGAATAGCTGAAGCAGAAACCAATAGAGCTTTTGCAGAGCAAGCAGCTAGAACTGCTGGTCAATTAAGACAAGCAGGATTTACACAAGCACAACAAGCAGCGCAACAAGATATTGCATCTCGTATGCAAGCAGCTTTAGCTAACCAGCAAGCTGGATTGCAAGCTGGTATGACATCAGCTCAGTTACAACAACAAGCTAACCTAGCTAACCAACAAGCAATGCAACAAGCAGGAATGTTTGGTGCAGAAGCTGGTATGGAAGCTCAAAGATTAAATCAATTAGCTGGTTTACAAGGTGCACAACAAAGATTAGGAGCAGCTGGTCAATTAGCTGACATAGCTAATTTAGGATTTGGTATTGGCAGACAAGCAAATCTTGATTTGGCACAACAAGGCATGATGCAACAAATGATGCAACAAGCATTAATTGATGCAGGCAAACAGCAATACGCAGGTTTTCAAGGTGCGCCACAGCAAGCATTGAATCAACAAATATCAGCTTTACAAGGTGCAAATTTAGGACAGCAAACACAAACTGGAACGTTTAATCCAGGTCTGTTTAATTACTTACAACTAGGTGCAAGTATATTTGGTGGTGGAAATACTAGCTTTCCTCAATATGCTGGCAAAGCTTTAGGTGGTAGTGGAGCTAAGGTAGGATAATTATTTATGGCTAATGGATTATTAAATCAAGAGCTTCAACTTAGACAACCAAGATATTTTGGAGAACCGCCTGTAACCCCAGAAAACATTGGTGCAAAAATTGGTGGATTATTTAGTTGGCTTGGACCAAATCCAGAAATTAAAAAAATCATGGATGATGAAGGCGTTTCTGCTATGGAAGCAAGGAGAATTCTAGAAGAAAGACAACAAAGAGCGCAGTCACAAATTATTTCTCCAGAAATTCAATCAGCTTTAGAAGCAGAAAGTGCAAGACAAGAAAGAGAATATGAGAGAGGATTATTAACAGGTCGTACTATTGATGAATCTGGAAATGTTATTGGCATACGATTACCTATGACAACAGGTGTTGAATTTGCAACACCTCAGCCAACACCTGAGCCAACACAAGAGACCTTATTAAATGTAGGACCGCCAGCACCTATGGAACAAATTGGACCACCAGCACCATTGTTAGAAGTTCCAATGGGCAAACCTACAATGACACAAAAAAGTGATAGATTTGTTGGTCCTTTAGCTCCTGAAGAACCACAATCATTAGGTCAAAGAGCAAGGGGTTTATTATCTGGTATAGGAAACTTGATGGGAGTTGGACAGCCAGATTTTAGAGATAGATTAGTTATTGGCTTAGGTTCTATGACAATGCAACCTAATAATCCATTAACACAGCAAGCTATGGCTAATATTCAAGCAAGAAGACAACAAGCAGCAACTCAAGAAGCTTATGAAAGACAACGTTCATCAGCTTTAGAAGAATTCCAAAGACAAGCTCAGCTAGAAAGAGAGCTTCAAGCACAAAGAATTGAGTCAGCAGAAACTATAGCAGCAAATAATGCTTATTTTGATGCTTTGCAAGCAGCAATGGAAAAAGAAGGCGAATATGGTCCTGCTGAAGAAGAATTTGAAACAGCAATGGCACAGCAGGTTCGTGATTATATGGGCAATAGAGCAGATGCAGGTATAGATATAGAAGCCGCTGAATATGTTTTAAATTTATTAGAAACTACTGAAGATGAAGGCGATTTTAAAAGAGCATTTTTTGGCACTCTACAAAGAGACCCTAATAGCAATTTATCAAGATTTTTAACTGCCAGATTTAATCAAGACAGATTTGATATGCAAGAAACTATTGAGCAAATTGTAGGAAAAGGTCTTACTGACATTTTAGGCGGAAATTTTGCTGCGTCTGAAAATGTAAACTTTATGTCAAGACAATTTAACCCTGCTGCAACAAATGCACAAAATGCAATGAGACTAAGAAGACTTATACAATCAATGCAAGCTCAATATGAAACTAACGAATCATTAATGAATCATTTTCTTGAGTTCAGGAATTTTAGAAATTGGCAAGGACCAACTTCACTAACAAGCAGTTTATCTAGTGAATTTAATGACATAGTTTTAACTCGACCACAAAACAGTAATGTTCCTAGTTTTTATCAAGGAAATTAAATGGCTGAAAATTTAGCAGAACAATGGTCTAATTTATCTTTAGATGAAAAAATAAATGTTTTTCAAGGCAGAAATATAAATGCTTTAAATGAAAATGATAGAAGAATTTATGAAAGTCTTTTATCTCAAAAACAGCAAGAACAACCAGCAGAATCTCAAAGATTAAGAACAACATTACAAGGTCTTACATTTGGATTTGCTGATGAAATAGAAGCTGCCATTAGAAGTCTTGGTGGTGGAGAAGGTCAAACCTATGAAGCCATAAGAGACGATATTAGAAATAGACTTCAAGCATATAAAGAACAAAATCCTACAGAAGCTATTACTTATGAAACAATGGGTGCTTTAGCTCCAACAGCAGTTGCATTATTGAGCGGTGTTGGAACTGGAGCAGGTGCAGCTAATGTGGCGAGACTTACGGGTCAAGCTGGTCGTTTGGCAAGAACAGGAACAGGCGTATTACCTCAAGCTGCTACGCTAGGCGGAAGATTGCCTAGATTGGCTCAAGGAGCTGCTACAGGTGCAGCTTATGGTGGATTATACGGTGTAGGAACAGGAGAAGGCACTTTAGGAGAAAGAGTATCTGAAGCTGGCGGTATGGCAGCAGCAGGCGCAGCTTTTGGTGCAGGTGGTCAAGCAGTTATTGGCGGTATCAGAGGAATAGGAACTCCTATTATCAATTTATTTAGAAATGCTAAAACAGAAGAAGCTGCAAATCAATTAAGGTTAGCTGTTAATAATGTTGGTTCAAAAGCATTTGATGATTTAGCAAAATCAACAGAAGCTATAGATGTTACAAGAGCAAATCAGATTTATAGCGAAGCTATAGATAACATTAAAGCAGAGGGTAGATTTTTTGAAGGATTAGAATCTCCTAGCAATGAATTGCAAAGATTGACTCAAAAATCACTTATAGATTTTAAAAATGTTATAGGTAATGTAGATACTATAGATTTAAGTCAATTTTCTCAAGCAGCACAAAATAGTATAAGAGAACAATTAAAGCAAGTTGCTCCAGTAAGAGAATTAACTTTAGGTCAATTATACAATTTAAGAAAACGATTAATGCGTAATGCTTCAGATTCTTACAGTCAAAATAGACCACAGCCAGCAATTAATGATTTAGTAAATGCAGTTGAAAGAATGATTGATGATGCAACTGTTAGTGGCACATCATCAGCTAGACAAATATGGAATGATGCTAAAAGTTTATGGAGAACACGTTCAACATTTAATGTAGTATCAGATGCTTTAGATAGAGCAAAAAGACAAACACAAGTTCGTGGCATGGGAACAGATAAGGTTGCTGTTTATAAATCTGTTTTTAATAGCATATTAAATAATAAATCAAATCAAAGATATTTTGATAATGCAGATTTAGAAGTAATGAGGATGTTAGTACAAGGCGATACAATTAATAATATTTTACAAGCTGCTGGAAGATATGCTCCTACTGCAAGCAATACTATGAGACTTATGACTTTAGGTGGTGCTTTGTATAGTGGCGGTGGAACATTGCCATTAACATTATTTGCTTCATGGGCAAGAAAATCATCCAGTAAAAATGTTAGAGATTCTGCACAAAATATTTTAAATGAAATTATCAATAATCCTAATTCTCCAATGGTAAGGGAATTAAGACAAGAGCTTGAAAATATACAAAGACAATCACAAATGTTAGCTTTTGACCCTGCTACAACAGCAGCAAGAAGACAAGGAATTGAACAAGGATTAGGCATTACGCAAACTGGCGGTATGCAATTACCTTCAGCAGCTACTATTTCTTCAAGAATTGGTATCCCTGCAATTTCGGAATAGATTATGAAACCAAAAAAGCTAAAAGAACAAGATATAGAAAACATTATCTCTAATGCAGTTGATGATGCTGTAGACTTTCACGAATCTGAAATTTCACCAGAGCGTGTCAAAGCACAAAGATACTTTGATGGTGAAGTAGATATTGGTTATGAGCAAGGTCGTTCTAAAGTTGTATCTACTAAAGTAAGAGATGTTATACGTTCTATTAAGCCTAGCTTAATGCGTATCTTTTTATCTAACGAAAGACCTGTAGAGTATGTACCAAAAGGTCCTGAAGATTTTGCCAATGCCGAGCAAGCTAATAGCTATATGCACTGGAAGTTTCAAGAAATAGGTGGTTATAAAATCATCAATGATGCTTTCCATGATGCTTTGCTCAAGAAGGCTGGTATTGTCAAAGTTTATTGGGAAAACTACCAAGAAGCTAAATCTTATACATTTGAAAACCTTAATGACGATGAGTTTGCTCTTATTGTTAATGAGGACAACATAGAAGTATTAGAGCATAGCGAGACTGTTGAAATAGAAATAGACGAAACAGGCGTAGAAGTAGAAAGAAAGAATCACGGTATTAAGATTCTTAAGACAGAAGATAAAGGCAAACTTTGCGTAGAGTCTGTACCACCTGAAGAATTTTTTGTAGACAGAAATGCTAGAAGCATAGATAACGCTTATGTAGTAGCACACAGAACAGAGATGCGTGTTGGTGATTTAGTTGAGATGGGATATGACTTTGATGAAGTTTATAACTTATCTGGAATTACTGAATCAGGAACAATGG
>Ga0222715_10005941_pt1 | contig 10363 bp, 11 predicted proteins | sample C33_9DmetaG_FD_165056 | JGI IMG/M metagenome (GOLD analysis project Ga0222715, IMG submission 165056) | Estuarine water microbial communities from San Francisco Bay, California, United States - C33_9D | ecosystem: Environmental > Aquatic > Marine > Unclassified | place: USA: California... | reverse complement strand
GAAAATGATAGTGATGATGAAGCTGATAGCGACAGTGACAATGGTGACGATAGATATGAAGGCGATGGAGCATATAATAAACATTATAGAGATAGATATAAAAAAATATTAACAGTTTTAGAAAATAATGCTGCGTGCATTGAATATTTAGATAATGAAGAAACAGATACTTCTTTAATAGCAATGAATAAAGATGAAATAACACCATATCATACGCATTTAGAAATACATCCATCAACTATACTTAGTGTTGTTAGTGGTAATATACCAATGTGTAATCATAATCAATCTGTTCGTAATGTATTCCACGCCGCACAATCGAAACAAGCTATTAGTATGTATGCAACCAATTTTAATAATAGATTTGATACAATGAGTTATGTGCTACATTATCCTCAACGTGCTATTATAAATACAAGAATTGCACAATATACATCAAGTGACATTATGGGTAATGGCTTTAATACAATTGTAGCAATTATGACATATACCGGTTATAATCAAGAAGATAGTATTATGATAAATCGTGCAACAATTAATAGAGGTTTGAATTCTTTATCTTATTATAAATCGATTACAGCAACATCTAAAATAGTATCACAATATGAAAGAACTATTTTTGGAAATCCTATTAAAATGAAAGAACAGGGTATCAAAATTCAAGGTATAAAAAAACGTGATTATTCATTTATTAATGATAAGGGGTTTATTAAAGAAGGAACATATATTCCACAAGGCCAAGAAGTAATTATTGTTGGTATGTTAAATGTTAAAGAAGTATATAAAGAAGTTAAAAGAGGAGTTTTTATTGAACAAGTTAAAGAAACTATTTATACAGATATTTCTATAAGCACTGATAATTCACTTTATGGAACTGTTGATAAAGTTTATGTTTCTAACAAGTTATCTGGAGAGGATTCTATAGTATGCAAAGTTAGATTTTTAAAAATTAAAAAACCAGAATTTGGTGATAAACATGCTTCAAGGCATGGGCAAAAAGGTGTACTTGGTATGATAATACCTGAAGAAAATATGCCTTTTACAAAAGATGGTGTTAGACCCGATATCATAATTAATCCACATGCTATCCCATCGAGAATGACAATAGGTCATTTGGTAGAGTGTATATTTGCTAAAATGTGCTGTTTAGATGGCATGTTAGGTGATGCTACTGTATTTATACCAATTGATAATAGCAAAATATATAAACGCCTTGAAAGCAATGGTTTTAATAAACATGGAAATGAAATACTTTATAATGGGTTTACTGGCAGACAAATAGAAACTGAAATTTTTATTGGCCCTACTTATTATTTTAGATTGAAACATATGGTGGCCGAAAAATTAAATGCACGTGGAATTGGTAAACTTGCAGGTTTAACAAGACAACCCACAGAAGGTAGACGTCGCGGAGGTGGTTTACGTATAGGTGAAATGGAAAGGGATACAGTTCTAAGTCATGGTATATCATTATTTTTAAAAGAAAGCATGATGGAGAGATCAGATAAGTATACTTGGTGTGCGTGTAAAAGATGTGGTACACTTGTTGCATTTAATATTACGCAAAACATAAATGTCTGTAAAAATTGCAATAATGATGATGTAAGTGTTATACAAACTCCTTATGCATTTAAACTATTTACTCAAGAATTAGAAGCTATGGGTCTACAAATGAGAATTAATACAGAGGAAATTAAATTACCTATTGAACAAGTTATATTAAATAGAAATGAAGGTGATAATGATGCTGATGAAGATGATTTAGATCTCGATGATATCGAAGTTTATGATTACGATGATGATGATTGTATAAAAGATGAAAAAGAATGGGAAGAGCAATATGAATTCAAAGAAAAAATTATAAAACAATCTGGGGGAGAAGAAGAAGAGGATGAAGAAGAGGAGGATGAAGAAGAGGATGAAGAAGAGGAGGAAGAAGAAGAGGAAGAAGAAGAGGAAGAAGAAGAAGAGGATGAAGAAGAGGAGGAAGAAGAAGAAGAGGAAGAAGAAGAAGAGGAAGAAGAAGAAGAGGAAGAAGAAGAAGAGGAAGAAGAAGAGGAAGAAGAAGAGGAGGAAGATGGTGGAGGTGGTGGTAGTGGAGGTGGTGGTAGTGGTGGTGGAGGTGGTGGTAGTGGAGGTGGTGATGTAAATCAATCAAATAACAATAACATCGAAAATGTTAGAATTATTGAAATCAATGAATAAAAATAAACTATTCTATTAATTAGAGAATATATTAAGATTAAAATAATATGGATATTTTAGCATTACTTTTATATATAATATTAGCAATTGTATTAATAACACTTGTAATTGTTATTGGGTGGTTATATTATGATTATGTTGAATTAAAAGATAATTTAAATTCTAATTTTTCTTATGTACGTAGAAAATTTAATGATCACGATGAAAAAGATGAAGATTTAGAAGAAGACATTGGTACTAACAATGCTAATATAGTCACAATAGATAGCACTATTAACGGTCCACCAGATGGTGGCATTAAAGAAGAAATTAATGATATAAAAGCAATACTCGGAGAACCTGAAAGTGAGGATGGTAAGGACGCGACAGGATATTTTAAAGTTAAAGAATTAGTAGGTGACTTTAGAGATGCGGGTAGTCCAGACGCAACTGAACTTGCAAGTGTTGGACTTGCAGATGGTTTATTGGCAACTAACAATTTTAAAAAAACATTTCATAAAAATTTAAATAACTATTTTGAGTTTGGAACACAAAATACAGGAGTGGCTGAGATAACAACACCAGCGGCGATCCCAGATATAGGTAATATGTGGCATTATGATATTAGTGTAAATGATGATCCAAATGACGATAGATTAAAATTAATACAAGATACAACTATTGCTGCGAATATGACTATTAATACTGATACTGATAGTAGCCCCAATAAACATCTTAAAATATGTAATAATAAGGATGATAGTGATAAAGTATGTTATAAATTATATGTTGATGATAACGGAGATTTAAATATACAGTCTGGATTAGGCGGAAATGCAACCAGAAAATTAATTATGGGGGAATCTACTGTGCCATTACCCGCAGGCGCAGATACAAGTAGCATTCGAAAATCCCTAAGAGATCAACCACACACACATAAATATGATAAATATGATGTGAATGGTGATATTGTTTCTACCACATCTACACTTACAGATACAGCTGCTGCTATTTATACCTAAAATAAATTACATATTATTTTTTCTAATTATAAAATAAAAATAATTAAATTATATAGAGTTGATAATGAATTACAACGAGATAATATTATTATTATTACTGATAATTACTTTTGTAGTTTTAATGTTTCATTATTTTATAAATGTTTGTGATAATTCTGAAATTAAAGAATTTTTTGAAGTTGATTATGAAGTAGGGGGGAAAAACTGCTTAAAAACACATCCCAAAATATTTCCCACAGCTATAACAACAAAAACAACATATCATGCATTCAAAAAAAATTTTGAAGATTTAAATTTTAATGAATATAATTACCATACAGATTACACATGTAATGCAAGAAAAACTCCTAACACGCCATTTTATGCACATGATGGATCATATACTAAGGATATAATATCAGGGGATTTATTATTGGCTTATAATTGCATTGAAATGAGACCTTCGAAAATTAAAACTTATTTACTTTCTTTAGAAAATTCTAAATTTATAAATAATGATTTAATTATTGTACCAACTAAAGATTGTATTTTAGATAATCCTCGCGCTATAGACAATATTGTCAAAAAACATTTATCGGGTTCACCATATGGTCCTGTATATGTTTGTGTATCTCAAGCTCCATTTTTAGCAGAGCAAAAAGGTAGATATGATATAGTTAGACATTTAAATTCATGCTATATAAAACCAGGTGATGAAGAAAAATATGGTGGAAATTGTGAAAACAAAATATTAAAATGCGAAATATTAATTGTTAAAACAAATGGTGAAAAAAATAAAATTAAAGCATTTGTTGATACTGTTCGAAGATTTAAATCTAATAATGCATTGTGTAAATTATATTGCAGTAAAAATCCTGAACTTGGATGTGGATGTTTAACGGAAAAAAATATATATAATTTTGGAGATAAAAATTATGATTCTGTTTGTTTAGCACCTGATTTTGCTCATATTAAGAAAAAAGCACCAATTACTGATTATAGTATGATATATTTTTTGAATCCTCATAATATTCATGGTGTAAATATTTTACCATGGCCATTTCATGATTATTCGAGTGATTGATTTCTAATCATTATCATCAATAAATTTAAATTTTTTAATATTATCTTCTATAGGCATTGTTGTAAATTTTTCTACTTTTTCCCAAAACTCATTAATCATGGGTTCAATTTTATTCCATTTTTCTTGATTAAAAGTTTCTCTTTGAACATTAATCAAATTTAATTCCCAATAAACTAACTTATTAAATACTGCATTTATATTAGCATATTTACTTATTTTATCATTAATATTGTTAAGACACTCATTAGAATTCAAATAAGGATCACTATATAAATAGATATATTCACCGTTTGATTTATACTGTGCAATAATACCATGATTAATTTTTGCTAAAGAATATTTAGACATATATTCTTCTTCTGAAAATAATTCATTAAAATCGCATTCTACATAATCACATTCGGTTAAATTACATACTGCTAATTGACCTTGTATTTGCATTTTATATTTTTCAGGAATAACTCCATCTATAATTTTTCTCGAAATAGGACACTTGATCTCAATCATTATTCCTAATTCATTTATACCATCGGGAGATGCTCCAAAATGCTTATTATTATTATCACATATAAGCCCAAAATCATGTATAATAATATCATTATTAATTTGCGAATAACATCTTGCTGCCATATGTTCAAACATTGTTCCCCACTTTAGAGCAGGAACATTATTATAGTTTGTATTATCAACTAATATTTTAGCCTTCTTTTTAGCAATTTTATCACTAACAGCACCTTTTTTAATAGCATCACATAAATCACTCGCCGTTAGTCGCGTATCTCTTGCGTCATACCACTCTTTAGTTCGCTGCTCAATTACTGGAATTTTCATAAGATTATCGAGGATAATTCTGTTTTTACTAATTGTTTCAAGTCTATTAGAAATTAGATTTTTTTCTATATTTTTATTTTTATCAATAATATCATTCTTTTTTGTTAATATACTCACACTTTTATTATTCTTAATAAATTTATATATTTCTTTATCAATTACATTATTAATGTTATGTATAGACATTTTGCTATTGTATATATATAATATATTATATTTATATAGGATTTTGCTGCTCTTTTTCACACATTTTTTGATATGCTTTTGAACTTTTAAATTTCTTATCAAATTCAGCATTAATTCTATTATACAATTGCTTACTACTAAAATCAATTTTAGATGGATCAGCAGTCATTTTTTTATTTTTAGCTATTTTATTTTCATAAAGTTCCATTAATTCACATTGTTTATCACTGAGCAATTTATCAAAATTATCTGTGTTCATTTTATTAATAATAATTATCTTTATTTATATCATTTTTTATTTAACAGTCATTTTTCTACTATCAAATCCCCAGTGTAATAATGTTTGACGTAATCGTGGATATATTTTTTCACTATTGCTACCCAATTCATTTACCTTTCGCTGCAACTGATTTCTAAATCTGCCTTTAGGACCTGCTGATTTTTTCCATCTATTAATTTGACGCATATCATCATCTGTTCTACGTCCATTATAAAAATTACAATACCATTCAATCCATCCATAAGGATCTATATCCTCTTTAATCCATTTTTTACTTATCCAAAATTCGTAAGATGTTCCAACAACAACATTATATCTATTTGCACTCTTATCGTATTCTTGTAGTGCTATTTTATTATTTGGTATATTTTTAAGAAAACTAAATTTCTTATGATGATTTTTATAGGTTTTTCCAGTTTTAGGAGATTTAATTACTCTAAAATAGCTTCCTCCCATTATACCAATTTCGAACATTTCCTTAGGACTAACATTTGGTCTAAAATCAGGATAATCATTAAATTTTTTCATATTATATATTCTAAAAAATGAGTACATAATTTATAAAATATCTTGAATTTCAAAAAATTTATAAAAATCATAGAAAAATAAAATTATGTACTCATTTTTTATTCAATAAGTTCCTTATAATTAAAATAATTGCCACATCCACAACTATGAGCAACTCTTTCATCGGGTATAAAAACAAATTTGCCTTCAAATACCCCCTTTATCTAAATTTTTATTTAATTTGCTCCATGCATTATTAATAACAATTAGTTAATTCATTTATTCTATTTAAGTATATTAATTTTATATATTTATTAATCAATTGGGTTCTTTAACAAGTTAATAAATTTATTTCTTTCATTAATATTTAGACCACCAATATATCTATTAATTTTTGATTCTAAGGGTATTTTACATTTCATATGAAAATTATATACTGCTTTTTCATTTTCTTTATCATATTTAATTTTAAATGATAATATTCTAATCATTTTGTTAAAATTTTTTTTCACGATACCATTATCATAAGCAACATCATCATTCCAATATGCCATTAAATCATTATCAATAGCTGAGTATATATTGAATTCATCAGTATAGTCACAATTGTATTCATAGCCTTTTTTTTCATATATTTTATAAATAAGAATCTTATTTTTTTTATAATTTCTTATATCTTCAAGCAATGTTTTATCTTGAGGATATAGTAAATATTTATTTAATATTAAGTTTTTAATATCATCAGGTAGTTCATTAAATATATTCATATTTTTCTATTTATAATTAATAATGTGAAAGCGTTATATATTTTTGATATTATATATATGTAATGCAGATCTTACTAACTCTTTTATGTATAATAGTAATTTATTATTACCAATTTATAAACATAGAAATAATAATCAATTAACAATGAAATTTAATATTGATTTTAATAAATCCAAAAAATCAATATATAATAAATTTATAAGAAAAATTAAATATATACCTAAAATCATAAGATATTTTATACATCATAAATTTTCCTTAAAAGAATCTGAACTAAAACATTGTAGAATTGCAATGTTAGTAGTTTTGGGTAGAATATGTGCTGAAACAATACATCATTTTCTTGCATTAAAATTATATTCTGAAAATTTACTCATTAATAGAGATTTAGTTCCATCATTAATTAATGGTAGATTATCAAAAATAAATTGCATATTCAATATACTAAATTTTATATATTTATTCATAAATGAATAAATGATTTAATTAATATAATTGATATTACATCATCTTCAAATAAAAATATAACAATTATAGATAATATTATAACAGATAATCCAAATACAAATGAGTTAAAAAGAATTGAATTAGACTTTGGTAGAATTGCTATGTTATTGTCAGTATGGTTTTGCTATTACGAATATATTACTAAAACAAGTATTATAAATACCGAATTATTAGTAATATATCCTTGGTTTATAATGTTTGTATTTATATTGATATTTACATAATTTATTTAAATTTGTTTAATATATATATTATGACCAATGATTTCCATATATTGGTATTTATCTGTTCCAAATGATCTTGATATACCTGTATCAGTATACCATATTTTATCATTATATAATTTAACACCATCCATTACAGTATGACCTACGAACATATAGGAACATTTTAAACTATTTAACATATATTTTAACTCATTTTCATTATTTAACTCACGTGTCCATAATATACCTGAGTAATCTAATAAAATTTTATCAAATAATTCCTTATCTTCTTTTAGTACATTATTATTTGCAGAAAAATTTTTCCACATTTTATTAATATATGATACGTCTTTATGATGTGATCTTAATAAAGTTAAATGATCTAAGGTAAGACCTGCGTGACAAAATAGTAAATCGCCTATTTTTAATATTATGGGCCTTTTCGATAAAATAGGTGATAGAGAACCACCAGGCTTAAACAAATTTTTTCTTTTATTTTCATTATTTTTCATGCTATTAGTAGAAACATAACTATAATTACCAATTACGTTCATAAATTCATGATTACCTATAATAGATATGAAGCGCCCACCCTTTGATTGTGCCATTTTGTCAATTAAATTTGTGAAATATATTACCTCAACATCTTCTATGACTTCCCAATTTTCTACAGATTCATCTCTATTTAAGCTATCAACTTGATCTCCCATTTGTACTACAACAGTATTAGGTGGCTTTGCTATCCATTCTATATTGTTATTAATTATTTTTGCGTCAATTAAAATTGTTTTAAGGCGCTTTATATCCCCATGAATATCCCCTATTATAATTAATCTGTCTGTCGCAGGATACTCATATATAATATCATCTCCAATCATATTGATAATTATACAACTATTATATAACTTATATAAATTAATTAAAATATTATAAAGAATACAAATCTATATATTATAATAATGAATTTAATTGTATATTTAATTTTTAGTAATAAGTTAAAAGTGAGACATGGTAATATCAATGTAAATTTGGAAGTATTAAAAGATATATGTGATAAAAATAAAACTAATTTTACTCTTAATATTATTAATACACCGGATAGTAATGAAATAAATGAAAATATTGGAGAATATAATAAAAGAGTAGATTATTCTAAATTTCCCGAAGATAATGAATATAATAATTATATTACTAATTTAAATTGCTTCCAAATATCAAATAATGAAAAACATAGAGAAGCACATAAAAGAATTATTGAACATAGCAAAAATAGTGCCAATAATGATAACATTTATTTAGTAATGGAAGATGATATTGTTATTAGTAAATTATCTCACAATAACATTAATGATTTATTGATAAACATAAATAATACAAATTGGGATATTATATTCGCTTCTTTAAACACAATTAACAGTAATGATAATTTTATAAATTATAAAGCAGTTTATAAAAAACTGCTATCTAAATCGTGTTATTTTATAAAACCTAAAATATGCGAACTTTTATATGAAGAAATGAATACTTTTAAACTTAAATATAGATACTTACTATGTAAATTTATAAATGATAATAATAATAATATTATTTTTTATAATAAAAATGCATTTATTGAAGGTTCTAAATTAGGTTTATATCCATCTTCAATGAATCCAAGCAATTATCTATTTTTCAATAATAACTTTATTAAAATGACTAAAATATGTGCTGAAAATGATATTACAATCGAAGATATTAAGAGTGCGGAAGAATACTTAAAAAATAATGAATTTGATTCACCTGATTTTTATCATATTATGAGTATGATTTATAGAAAATATGGTGATATTTATAATGCTAAAATGTGTTCAAATTATGCATTAGATAGCTTGAAAAAAAATGAAGGATATTTAGAAAAAAATAGCGAAATACTTAATCATGCTATAGAATTATACAAATATGATCAAGATGCCTTCATTAAAGAATGTAAAAGTATTAAACCAAAATATTAAACTTGAGACGAATTATCTTGTTGAGCTGTTTTTTTTAAGGCTTCTATTTTTTTATCAAGCTTCTTAACTAAATCTTCAAGCTTACCTATTTTTTGAGATAAGGAGTCTACTTCGGCTTTAGTTAAGTTAGCAAGTTCTTTACATTCTAATGAAGAAGATTGCATAGCACCTTCTAAATCTATAATTTTTCCAGATAATTTAGCTAACTCTTCAGTGTGATCTACGGTAGGTTGCGTGGGAACATCAGAAACTGATTCGCCTAATTTTTTTTCTAATTTATTTAATCTTACGTTAAATGCTGCTAAACTCATATTTCTTGTCTATTACTAATATAATATAATAATTTATTTTATTTTTCACACAATAATTATATAAAAAATGATTATGTATGTATATTATTAGAATATTAGTAATAAAAATATGATTGTTCCTATCAGATGTTTTACTTGTGGGAGAGTTATGGCGGATATTGTAGATTATTATGAAAGTGAAAAAGCAAATATTGAAGAAAATAAAGAAAAAACCCCTCTTTATAAAAACTTTGATAAAATTCATACAGCCCCTATTCTTGATAAATTAGGGCTCAAAAGATATTGTTGTAGAAGAAATTTGATCACTAATATAGACATGATGGATATTATTTAAATTATCTTATATGCAATTAAAATAGATAATGGAAGTAATAAACCCCCCAAAATCAACAAATAATGATATCCCTCCTAATGTTGAAAAATATATCGAAAATAAAATTGAAAATAAAATTAATAATTTATTAGAAACATTGCCAGATAATAAGATTGATAAAAAAGAAAGTAAAA
>Ga0222715_10005940_pt1 | contig 10363 bp, 7 predicted proteins | sample C33_9DmetaG_FD_165056 | JGI IMG/M metagenome (GOLD analysis project Ga0222715, IMG submission 165056) | Estuarine water microbial communities from San Francisco Bay, California, United States - C33_9D | ecosystem: Environmental > Aquatic > Marine > Unclassified | place: USA: California... | reverse complement strand
GTACGATTAGTGTTTATGGACAACTTTAATAACGACTTAATCTTTAATCTAAACAATCAAGGAGCTATTTACTACTGGACTTATAATGTAAGTTTTAATAATAGAGCGGTATTATTAAGTTCTTTATCTGGTTCAATTGCTGTACCGGCTGCAAATGAAAAAATACTTTTTGCACCTAGTGGTCATTTACTATCTTTAGGAGCTAGTGCATATAGTGAAGTATCTACTGCGGGAGCTACTATTTCAAGTATTACAAGTAGTGGCACAACAGCTACGGTAACTACCGGAAGTGTTCATGGATTATCTACTAATGACTATGTATATCTTTCTGGTCAAACAACAACTGCTTATTCAGGTACCTATCAAATTACAGTAACAAGCACAACGACTTTTACGTACACACTATCAGCGTCTACTACGTCCCCTGCTTCTGTTGCAGGAAGTTATCAATCTATCTCTTATAGTGGTGGCACATTTGATCCAATGTTAATTAGATTTGCTGATGTTAATGCAGATATAGGTCCTAAACCAGAAGTGTGGAAACCTGAACTTGCTAATACAGCAGGGTTCTTATTTGTTAAAGAGGGTTCCAAAATTGTTACCGGTGCTAATGTAAGACAAGAAACTCTTATATGGACAGACACATCACTTAGTACACTACAATTTTTAGGAACAGCTGAAGTATTTGGGTTACAACTTTTATCTAATGATACTAACATTATGGGGCCTAATGCGTGGGCAAGTGTTAATAACAATATGTATTGGATGGGAACAGATAACTTCTTTGTATATGATGGTAGAGTTAATGTTCTTAAGTGTCCTTTACTACGATATGTATTTGAAGATATTAATAGAGAACAAAGTCAACTTGTTTATGGTGGTACAAACAAAGAATTTAATGAAGTCATATGGTTCTATTGTTCTGGCGGAGCAACACCTTCGGTTACAATTGATCGTTATGTAATCTACAACTACCGTGATGATATTTGGTATTATGGACAACTTAACAGAACAACTTGGGTAGATGCAGGGGTTAACGAATATGCACTAGCTACTTCTGGTGGATACTTATACTCACATGAGAAAGGTCCTAATAATGGACAGCCTTTAGGTGCAGCACCTCTGGCTATCAACTCATACATTGAGTCAGCCTTTATGGATATAGCTGATGGTGAGTTTTATATGTTGACTAAGAAAGTTATACCTGATGTAGACTTTACTGCATCACAAACAGTCAATCCTGTAACAGGAGCCACACTAACACCTGCAGTCGATATGGCAATTGCAGTCACTAAGTTTCCAGGAGCCGCGACACAGACTACGGATGTAGCGGGAGCAACATTAACTAGAGGTGTTACTACAACAGCAGCGACAATAGACCAATATACAAATCAAGTATTTATAAGAGCACGAGGACGACAAATGAACTTTAAAATATCATCAGATACTCTAGGCACACAATGGCAACTCGGTGATACAAGAGTCGATGCTAAACCAGATGGAATGAGGGGATAATATGGCTAAAGATAAAAAAGCAATGAATATAAAAAAACTACCAAGTTTAAATGTTAATACAGGTAAACAATCTAGCCCTACCAACGTTAAAAAAAGAACAATATTAGGTGCTGGTGTATCTGGTTCTCACGGAGAAAGGCTTCGTGGTTTAGATAAAATATTAAACACTTACGGAACTAATAATCCTGATGATAAGTTTTTAAAGGCAATTCGTAACTCAAAAGATAATGGGCTTCCTGCAGGAACACAAACATCCCCAAATTCAAACGATACTTTATATAAAATAAAAAAAGTGTTAGGTCCTTCACTTGGTATGAAAAAAGGTGGTAAGGTCAAGAAAGCTAAAGGCAGAGACGGTATAGCTCAACGTGGTAAGACTCGTGGGAGAATGAGATAATGTCACACGTCGTACAACCTAAAGCACCTAACTTAGCGCTTCCTAGAATAGAATATAGTGAAGACCAACAGAACCAATTACAGAATCAACTAAGGTTATACTTTGCACAACTAGATAAAGCACACTTAGATGAGATAACTAACTTACACACTAACAATGTGATGCATTGGCTGGGGATATAATGTCAGGAGAATTTCAAGACTTAACAGGTAAAAAATTAGGGCAAGCAGCTGTTACTGCAACTGCAGCTATTGTGTATGAAACTCCAGCTAACACACGTACTTATATAAAAGATATTATGGTAGCCAATACTACGGGCGGTTCACTTGATGTGCAAGTATATATTGTTGCAAGTGGGGGTGCAGCAGCTACTTCTAATGCTCTTATATACAACAAAACAGTAGCAACAAAAGAGTATTTACATTGGTCAGGGTTACAGATAACTAATCCTGGAGATACGATACAAGTTTTGGGTAGTTCAACAGGACTTACTATAACTATATCAGGAGCTGAAGCCGTATAAAACGGTTTATACGTAGCATATTACGTGGTATTATACAACTTAAATAAATAGGAACTCAAATGGTAGACTATCAAAACACAGCGCAAGGATTGGCTACTTTAGGTAGAGGAGGAGACTCTACTTTAGTGCATATGCAACCAGAAGAAGTAGCAGGGCTTCAACAACTAGCTCAAGCTAACGGTACTTCACTAACTGTAAACCCTAATACTGGAATGCCAGAAGCCTTTAATTTAAGGGGTTTACTTCCTATGGTTGCTGGAGTTGGATTAGCAGCGGCAGGTATGGACCCAATGATGGCGGGGCTTATGTTAGGTGGAGCAACTGCTGTATTAGAAAATGATCTTGGTGCTGGTATAGGGGCTGGTTTAGGTGCTTACGGTGGCGCTAGTTTAGGAAAATCTCTTGATTTGTTAGGAGCAGAATCAGTTCCAATAGGGAGTACAACAGGTGAGATTGTAACAGATCAAATACAACAAAACCTTTCTAATATGAACCCGACTATCGCGGGACCATCAGGTCCAGGTATGACAGGTTTTTCAAGCACAGCAGGTGGCGGTACTATGGGAATAAAAAGTGGATTAAGCTCTGCTGCTGTTAACCCTGCTTACCCTCAAGGACCTGAATTCCAAGGTACTAACGTTGGATCAATACCTAGAAACGTTACCCCTAATTTAGCCGGTACTAATCCTGCTTATCCTCAAGGACCTGGATTTCAATCTCCTCCAGCTAACAAACCAACTATGTATAGAAATTATACTCAAAGCGGAGGAGTAACTGGTAGTCCACCAGTTAATAATCTTCCCGTTGCAGCTAACCCTGCTTACCCTCAAGGACCAGGGTTTCAAGCCACTGCAGATACAGCTACTAAATTTAAAATGCCAGGTTCAGGAGTTCCTGGAGAAGCTGTTTACGGACAAGTTTCTGAAGATGGGTTAACAGGTTTAGCTAATAGAGCTGGAAATAGAGTTAGCAACATGGGTAGAGGTATTGATACATTAGTTAATGATTATGATAGAGCTACAGAAATATTAGGTACTCAATCTGAACAAGTGCCGGTATTTAATCCTGATGGATCTATAAAATCATACACAATGTCAAAGGCAGTACCTCTAGATAACATAGATATGGCAATGAAGTTTGGTTTACCTGTTGCTGGAGGAATAGCGGGTGGACTAGAACCAGAAGATTTTGAACAACAAAGCATAGACATGACTCAATTTGAAGACCGTAGATTTAGAGGTCCTGATGGGCAACTTAATCTATCAGGTCAGACTGGATTAAATTTAAATAATCCTTATGGTTATACAGCAGGGGGCTACGGATACGCAGAAGGCGGTGCTGTAGAACAAGGAATGGAAGCAGCTATAGCTAGAAATAGTGGTAGATCATATAACCCACCTGCACCTGCACCTGCTTCTAATGTAAATACTGGTGGTATTTCTAATTTTAATGACCTAGGTTCTTTAAATGTTAATACAGGAACTACAGGACAATCACCTAATGCTATAGCTGCAGAAGCGGCTAAACCTAAAACAAGAATAATGACAGGTGCGTATGGAACACAAATGACTGTGCCTATTGATTATGACCCTGGAGTGAAGTCTGTGTTTGGAGGTAGAAAACCAAGTCACTATCAGCTAAAAGATGGTACGTACGTAAAAGGAACACCTCCTGCTGGCAACTATTTTAATAGTGATCGAACTAATGCTTACGGGTATGTTAATAGATTTGCAGAGGGTGGTGCTGTAGAACAAGGAATGGAAGCAGCTATAGCTAGAAATATAGGAAGAACCTATACACCGCCTGCCTCTGTATCTGCCCCTGTATCTGCCCCTGTATCTGCCCCTGTATCTGCCCCTGTAGGAGTCTCTAATATAAATGTAGGGGGATTTAGAGGTACACCTTCTAATTTAACAGGAGGCGTAGGTTCTTTAAACGTAAGTTCAGGAACTATAGGAAAGTCACCTAATCAAGCTCTTAGAGATACTCATTTTAAAATGCTACGTGGGTATGAAGTTCCTATTGATTACACCCCTGGATCACCAGGCGGACAAGGTAATATTTATTCAGGGTATACCCAACCTACACAGGCAAGTCACACATATAATAAGGATACAAAAAAATGGGAAAAATCAAAACCTGTACATATGCCTTTTAGAATTGGTGGTGGCAATGGTGCACCCAATCAATTTAGTATGCCAACTGCTTTTTCAGGCTATGGTGGACCTGCAGCCGGAATTGCGCAGTTTGCAGAAGGCGGATACTTAGGTGGTGGAGATATAAATGTTCAAGGTGATGGTATGAGTGATGATATACCTGCAAACATTGATAACGAACAACCAGCGGCTTTATCAGAAGGTGAGTTTGTAATACCAGCTGATGTAGTTAGTCACATAGGTAACGGCTCTTCTGAAGCAGGGGCAAAAGAATTTTATGGTATGATGGATAGAGTTAGAATGGCTAGGACTGGTAGGAAAAAACAATCACCAGAAATAGTTCCAGAAAGGTTTATGCCCGCTTGATGAGTCAGGTTTATACGGTACCAAAAGATAAAGTTTGTGAAGTATGGGAAGAAGCTAGTTCTTTATTAAATATAGCTTTTCTTAATGACGATAATCTTGATTATGGTTTAGAATACCTAAAAGAAGAATTAGTTAGCGGTAGACAGCACTTGTTTTTGGTGGTAAATAACAAGGAAATAGTTGGAGCTTACACTGTAGAGCTTATTGATTACACTAATCACCGAGTTGCTTTAACTACTTGTATGGGGGGTAAAAAAGTGTTTAGTAAAAATACTGTTCAACAATATGAAGACTGGGCAAGGTTACAAGGAGTCACTAAAATAAGGGCTTATGCAAAAGAAGCTCAAGCAAGGTTATTTAGATTAAAATTAGGGTTACAGCCCGTAACGAGTGTAGTAGAGAAAAATTTATAATTGGAGTAATAAAAATGTTATTAAAAATAATACCTAAAAAAATTAAAGTATGGCTACTAAAGCGTCTATATAAAGATATAGCTGCTGAAGGTCGTATGGGTGATACCCAACTTGCTCATATTAATGACTATGAAGCTGGCTTACTTAAATCAGTAGGGGGTTCAGGAACTATAAACCCAGCGACAGGTTTAGTTGAATTTCTTGGTGGTGGTGGTGGTTCATCGACTCCCGCTTCAACAACAAATGAAACTACTTCATACTCTTCTAACCTTCCTGAATATGCTAAGCCGTTCTATGAAGAGCAGATGAAGCAAGGAGCAAGACTATCTTATAATACTGACTCATCAGGTAATGTAACGGGTGTTAGGAACGCTCCTGTATATCAAGGGCCTAGAGTTGCTGGATTTTTACCAGATCAAATGGCAGCCCAAGCAAATACAAGGAATTTAAGAGACCCTATTCAAATAGCACAAGGAACGGGTGCATTAAACAGAGGTTTAACAGGGGCTAATGTTGCAATGGGTGGGCTAAATGCAGCAAGAGCTTACAGACCCGACACAATTACAAGTGATACTGTAACAAGTGATACTGTAGCAAGTGATGATGTAACAGAAACAATTACAGATGACACATTAACCACAGATAGATTTACCGACCCAGGTATGGCAGCAAATTACATGAACCCCTATCAGCAACAAGTGGTTGATGTACAAACTCAAGAAGCCAGAAGACAGGCTGACATTGCTAAAGCATCAAGAGGTTTAGGTTCTATAAGTAGAGGTACTTTTGGTGGTGGTAGACAAGCTCTAATGGAGGCTGAAGCAGACAGAGCCTTAGCAACTCAACTAGGACAAATACAAGCGACTGGAAGTCAACAAGCTTATCAACAAGGACAACAAGCATTTACACAAGACCAAGCTCGTAGTTTGCAAGCAAATACAGCTAATCAAGCAGCTGACCTACAGGCACAACAACTAATGCAACAAGGTCAAAAGTATAACCAAGCTGCCGACCTACAAGCACAACAGTTAAATCAAGCTGCCGACCTACAAGCACAACAGTTAAATCAAGCAACTGGGTTGCAAATGCAGGGAATGCAACAAGCAGGCGATCAGTTTGGTGCAGACTTAAATAGACAATTAGGTTTAGGTGGACTACAAGCTCAAAGCACGTTAGGTGGGCAACTAGGTCAATTAGGTGCACTAGATCAACAAACAGACCTACAAAGAATTCAGGCTCTAGCAGCTTCTGGTGCAGAACAACAAGCAATGGATCAAGAGTATTTAAATGCAGCTCAACAAAAATACTTAGAAAATGCAAACGCTCAAAGGGCTATGTTAGAGTATCAATCTAATCTACTACGGGGTACTGCAGGTGCATTAGGTTCAACTCAAACACAGTATGCAGCAGCTCCAAGTATGGCATCTCAAATTGGTGGACTAGGTCTAGCAGGCTTAGGGCTTTATAATATGATGGGACAGGGATAAATAATGGCTAATATAATACAAATACAAGATGATTTAAAAAATGTATCTGATCAAGATTTAGTTAACTTCGTTAAAAGACCTACAGGTCAAGTTCCTAGTTATTTAGCTTTAGGTGAAATAAAACGACGAAAAGAAACCAGAGAAAAATATCAAGGTGTAAAAGCTCAACAACAAACAACTGTTGTTGATGACTTAGTAGCAGAGCAAGGTATAGGTAATCAAATGACTCAAAATCCTATGTCTCAACCTACTGCAGGGGTAGGTACACCTCAACCTCAAGAACCAATAAATCCAGCAATGCTTGCATCAAAAGGCATAGGTCAACTAAATCCTGGTGCTGTAAAAGAAATGAATGACGGTGGGATTGTAGGGTATGCAGCTGGTGATTTAGTAAAAAAAGCACAAAGAAATAGATTTTTAGGTTCAGAGTTAGGTTTTGAAAATGGCCCTGTTGCTTACCCATTAGGTACAGCTATAGGCGATGCAGCTAGTTATTTAAACCCTTTAAGCTACATGGACACGTATAACCCTAGAGTTGATCCTATTACAGGAAAAGTAGTAGGTGGTGTTGGTGATAGGTTTGCTGACACAAAAGAAGAAATTGCAAGGAGAGAAAGAGAAAAAAGAGATATTCTTGATAGAATAACGGCCGAAGAAACAATAGCCCAAAGAGATAAAGAGCTAAGTGATCCTGTAATAGAAGAAGCTCAAGATAAATATACTGTAAACAGTATGCAGGCCGTAACTGAAAACGTTCCTGGAATGTTAACTACTAATGTGTTTGATAGAGAAACAACTACTGATGATGTAGCTACAGCTACTGAAGATTCAAATGTTGTGCCCACAAGCATGGACGTTACAGAGACAGTAGACACAGTAGACACAGTAGACACAGTAGACACAGACAGTAAACTAGATATTGCTGATTTGGAGTTACCTAGCCTACTAAGTCCTGATCAAGAAAAAATGTTCTCTGATAGAAAAGCTAATAGACCTACAGTATTATCATCGGAAGACGCTTTAGATCAAGTACTAGCAACTAACAAAAAAGCAGGGTTGTTTGATAATCCTTTTGATCAAGATAGAAAAGATCTAGAAAAAGAAAGAGATCTACTTGATAAAGCTAAATCCGATGCAGGCAGTATGGCATTTATAAAAGCAGGGTTGTTGTGGATGCAAAAAGGTAATCTTGGAGATGCAGCACCAGCTGTTACAGAATATGCACAAGCACTTAAAGGCTTAAGAGGAGAAGATAGAGAACTTAAGAAAATGGACCTAGCGTTAAAAGGTGCTGATATAGCGTACAAACAAGGTAACGTTAAAGCTGCTAGTGATTTAACAGCGGCGGCAGAAAAAAAATTAGATGCCTTTGATAGAGACACTTTCACTAATTTCAATCAAGCTTTAATTGCAGGGTACCAGGGCAGAAATGATATGATGAAAGCTCAAATAAGTAGACAAACAAACCTTGATGTAGCAGGAATACAAGCAAGAAAACTAGGAGGCAAGGCTGAAATGTTTGAAAAGTTATCCACAAGTCCAGCTTTCCAAAAACCAGATGGAACTGTAGATGCAGAAAAAATTATGAAAGCTATAACACCACCATCAAGTATGTACGCTGCTACTTCTAAACCAGCTCAGTATATGCAAGAGTACAGAGAGTACGTTAAATTGCTTAGTGATACGCCAGAGTTGGAAGCTAGTCGCGATGCTTTTATAGAAAAATATCCTGATCCTAAATCTTATGCAGATGCTATGGGAGCCGGGTCTAGTATGGGTACATACAGTACAAAAGGTGGTTATAAACCAGCAGGGAATTAAATACTATGACTCAACCAGTCAATATTGAAGGGGTAGGCATAGTAGAATTTGAAGACGGCATGACGCCAGAACAAATAGAAGCAGCTATTGTTAAAGATATACTACCTACTATACCTCCTCCAGCAGAACCAATTCCACAAGAAAAAGAATATGCAAAATTCTTTGAATCTTTAGGCGGTGGTATAAGCGATACTCTAGGCATAGCGGATGTCGGATTAAGTGCTACACTACCTGGTGGTGATACAGGTGTAGAAGCTTTACAAGAATTTAATGCAGATCAAGCAGCTAACCCAAGAACTAGATTTAGCTTTGCTGACATAGAAAATGCATGGGATGAAGGTGGTGTAGAAGGCACTATGGAACTCTTTAAACAACTTCCTGGTGGATTTGGTGAAGCTATAGGTATGATATTTCCTTCTCTTGCATCTGGTGCAACGGGTGCGGCTATAGGTTCGGTAGTTCCAGGAGTAGGAACAGTAGCTGGTGGTATTGTAGGCGCAGCTCTTGGATCTTTCTTTCCTCAATTCGGTGGTAATATTTCTGAACAAGCTCAAGAAGATATAAAAGCAGGGCGACCTGTAGATATTGATACTGCTACAGCTGCATTAGCTACTGTGCCCCAAGTAGCTTTAGATCTTATAGGACTAAAAGCTTCAGGGTTAACAAGGTTAATAGGGATAGAAAAGAAACTACCCCCTGGTGCACTACGTAAAAAAATAGCTGAAGAAGGTCTTACTAAAGCTTCTGCTAAAGGTTTCGTAAGAATAGCCGGATCTGAAGTCCCTACTGAAGTAGGTCAAGAAATTATTACTAAAATACAAGCAGGTGCAGATCCATTTAGCGAAGAAGCTATAGCCGAGTATAAAGAGGTAGCAGCGTTAACAACTTTAACAGGTGGTTTATCTCCTGTTTCAGCTGTGAAGGCAAGAAGTGATGCTAGAGCAGATATTAAAGCAGAGGAAGTTAAGAAAGATTTAGATTCTAATGCAGCTCTTGTTAGTTTATTACCTAATCGAGCTATGTTTGATGCGGCTCAAAAAGATGCAAACCCAGTGCAAGCGGCTTTAGAAGTAGCAGTTGAAGCAGAAAATTCTTTAGATAACAACGCACCAGAAAAAAGCAGACTTAGAAAAATAATAGCTAAAGCTCAAAATGAACTTGATGAATCTGTCACTATGCAAAGCGTTGAAACTCAAAAGAAAGCGGTTGATGATTTATTAAAAGATACTCAAAATGTACTAAAAGATTTTTACAAAGAAAATAAAAATGTAAAAGCTACAGTAACACCAGGTGTCCTTGATAAAGATACGTTAACTTCGTTTGGTTTAAACCCTAACTCTAAAGCATTTAAACGCCTAACACATTTAAACTTAAACAAGCCAAACAATACTAAATTATTTTTAGACACCTTAGATAAACATACTGGTAAAATAAACGAACAAGCTATTAATGATTTTACAGTTTTAATAGAGGAGAATAATCCTAATGTCAAATACAACTTTAACAAAGAATCTCAGTCTAGTGCAAATACAGGAAGGACTACAGTACTTGGCCCACGGAGAGCCGGCCAAAAAACCAATGCCGAAGGAACTGCAGATCTTGACGGAGAAGGAGTGGTCAACAATATATCAACTGCTCCTGGATCTAGAACAAGAAAAAGAAATGTCGACGATTCACTAACTGAA
>Ga0222715_10005938_pt1 | contig 10364 bp, 9 predicted proteins | sample C33_9DmetaG_FD_165056 | JGI IMG/M metagenome (GOLD analysis project Ga0222715, IMG submission 165056) | Estuarine water microbial communities from San Francisco Bay, California, United States - C33_9D | ecosystem: Environmental > Aquatic > Marine > Unclassified | place: USA: California... | reverse complement strand
CCTTTGCAGTTTTTGGAGCTGATTTTGATTTTGTAACCGATGCTAAACCCACCAGAGAGTCTTACTCTATTTATGGGCAGGCTACTTTGAATGTAAGGGAAGATTTTAGACTGGTATCAGGACTAAGGTATTCAGAGGATACCTTTTCTACCAATGTAACAAACTTCTTTAGTGTAGAAACCTTCCAAGAAAAGGGTGCTTCAGATGAAACCACTGGAAAAATTACCGCAGAACTTGATTTTTCAGATGACACAATGGGATATGTATCGCTCACCAGAGGATTCAAACCCGGAGGTAGTAATTTAACTTTTGGTTTTACAGAGGCCGAAGACATTGCTGCTGGGAGACCAGTTGCGCCTGCCATGGTATTTCCAACTTTTGAAGCAGAAAAAGTGGATGCAATTGAGTTTGGTCTGAAGACGGATCTCATGGATGGGCGAGCCAGGGCAAACATTGCAGCATTTTCTTATACCTATGAAAACCTTCAGTTTCAAGCAACAGATCCTGATCCATACAGGGGAGGGGTTGCCAACATTCCTGAATCAGAAATGTCAGGATTAGAAATTGAATTCACCAGTTTAGTAAGCGATGCTTTAGTTCTGGATATAAATATTGCCTTCTTAGATTCTGAAGTAACTTCAGACTATATGGTTTTAGATAATGTTGATGCCTACCAGTATTTCTTTGGTCAAGAAGACCTTAGGTATGGTCTTAGAGAAAACGTTAAAGGAAATGAATTAGCAAAAAGCCCCGAGTTTACAGCTGATATTATGTTAACGCATGAAAGAATGCTCGCTTCCGGTGCAATGCTTACCAGTATCTTGCAATACGTGCATAGAGGAGATTTTCAACAGAGGGTTTCAAATAACTCTATAGTGGATGCTATTGATTCCTACGATATATTTAACCTCACCTTTGGTATTGATTTTGTTGGAGATAAGTGGGGCTTAGACTTTATGATTCTTAATGCTACCGATGAAGATGGCATCAATTCAAGCATGACGGATGTGTTTGGTGTTGCAGCTACAGGGCTTGAATTAATACCACCAAGACAGGCAATGATCCGTCTCAGCATGAATTACTAAAATAAAAAGCAAATATTATTTGTTAATAGTGTTCTCAATTCTGTAGAATTACACACTTGTCCATGGATAAGTTATTCATCAAATCAGAAGACCTTCTTAGCGATGCATTTAAGCTTGCTTGGAAGGTTTTCGAGAGCGGCTATAAACCTAATTATATTGTTGGTGTTTGGAGAGGCGGTGCTCCAATAGGTATTGCTGTTCAGGAACTCTTAAGTGTTCTAGGTATTCATTCTGATCATATTGCTATTCGCACTTCATATTACAAGGGAATTGATCAGACTGAAGGAGAGGTATCAGTATATGGCCTCAATTATGTAATCAAGAATGTGCATTCTGAAGATTCTTTATTGATTGTTGATGATGTGCATGATACAGGGATCTCTATAGATAAAATTATTTCTGATCTTTCAACGGCTTGTAAGAAAAATACTCCTGAAATAAGAGTTGCTACCCCGTACTATAAGCCTATTAAAAATAAAACTAGCAGAGTCCCAGACTATTATTTGCATCAAACTGATAAATGGCTTGTTTTTCCTCACGAGCTTGATGGCCTCACTCTAGATGAAATTAAAGATCATAAGCCTGAGATCAATGATCTGATCTCTAAATTAGAAGATCATTTATCCTGAAATGAGCTCCAAAGACAACAGAATTTTAGTACTAGATTTTGGTTCTCAATATACGCAATTAATTGCAAGAAGAGTCCGTGAAAATGAAGTCTATTCTGAAATTCTTCCCTGGGATATTGGAGAAGATCGGATAAAGGAGTTTAATCCAAAAGGAATCATTCTTTCTGGCGGTCCCGAGTCTGTTACTAAATCTTTTACTCCTCGCATACCTCAGATATGTTTTGACATGGGGGTACCTTTATTGGGCATATGTTACGGAATGCAAACTTTAGCTGAACAATGCTCTGGAATAGTTTCTGCATCTCTTGCTAAGGAATTTGGAGAGGCCAAACTCAAAATAGAACAAAACTCAAAAATCTTTGAGGGCATAGATAGCTCTAACTTAATTGATATTTGGATGAGCCATGGAGACAAAGTAACTTCCATGCCAAAAGACTTTATTTTAATTGGCTCAACAGAATCTGCTCCTATAGCAGCAATTCAGCATAATACTAAAGATATCTTTGCCTTGCAGTTCCATCCAGAAGTGACTCATACCAGCATTGGGCCAGTTATATTTAGCAATTTTCTCTTTGAAATATGTGGATGTATTAAAGATTGGAAAATTGAGGATCTGATTACTAGAAAAGTAGAAGAAATAAGAGAACAAGTTGGTAGTAATAATGTTTTACTGGGTCTTTCAGGCGGAGTTGACTCTTCGGTCACAGCAATGTTATTGCAGAAGGCAATTGGCAAGCAGCTATATTGCATGTTTATAGATAATGGGCTTTTAAGAAAAAATGAGGTTAATCAGGTCAAAGAAATTTTTGAGAAGAAATTTGACTTAAATTTAAAGGTAGTTGATGCCAGCGATATTTTTTTAAGACATCTAAAGGGAGTTACTGATCCTGAACAAAAAAGAAAAATCATCGGAAGAACCTTTATAGATGTATTTGATAATGAGTCTATAGATCTAAATTGCGAAATTGAGTACTTAGCTCAAGGTACAATTTATCCTGATGTAATAGAGTCATCTGTTTCAGAATCTAAAGAGGCCCGGATTATTAAATCTCATCATAATGTTGGTGGTTTGCCTCAAGAAATGCGAATGGAGCTTGTGGAGCCTTTAAGAAATTTATTTAAAGATGAGGTCAGGAAGGTTGGCAAGGAGCTGGAACTTCCTTCAGAGTTATTAAATAGGCATCCATTTCCTGGACCAGGATTGGGCGTGCGAGTGTTGGGTGAGTTGACTCAAGATCGATTAGACGCTCTTAGAGAAGCCGATGCAATATTTATTGAAGAATTAATTTCAGCTGGCTTTTATGACAAAGTATCTCAAGCATTTTGTGTGTACTTACCAGTCAAATCCGTTGGGGTGGTGGGTGATGAGAGACGCTATGCCGATGTAATTGGTATAAGAGCTGTTGAAACTGTAGATTTTATGACTGCCCATTGGGCAGATCTTCCTTACTCTTTCTTGTCTAAAGTATCTTCAAGAATTGTGAATGAAATTGATAGCATAAGCAGAGTTGTTTACGACATTTCTAATAAGCCGCCTGCGACTATTGAGTGGGAATAAAATCCAATAAAGTTCTTAGATTAACTTATTCAAAACTATAAATTCAACTATAATAATTCTCGGTTGGCCCAGGTGGTGGAATTGGTAGACACAAGGGACTTAAAATCCCTCGAAGGCAACTTCGTGCCGGTTCAAGTCCGGCTCTGGGCACCACTTCAAAGTTATGAAAGTTTCAGATGCTGTAAATTCTAGGAAGTCTATCAGAGCATTCTTGGATATACCCGTTGACACCAATCTTTTAGTTAATTTACTAAAGTTGGCTTCGAGATCACCTTCTGGTGGCAACCTTCAACCTTGGCATATTTACCTTTTGAATGGTAAAAAAATGACTGATTTCAAAGAATTTATGAAGAATTGGGAAAATCCAGAGTTACCACAATACGAAATTTATCCTCCAAATTTAAAGGAACCCTACAAAACTTCGAGATTTGAATTGGGGGAGGCTATGTATGACCTTCTGTCGATACCCCGTGATGACAAGGCAGCAAGATTCGCTCATTTAATGGAAAATTTTAATTTCTTTGGAGCGCCTGCTGCTTTATTTTGCTTTGTTGATGTAACTATGGGTCCTCCTCAATGGTCGGATCTTGGTATGTTCTTACAAACTTTTATGTTGCTAGCTCAGGAGCATGGCATTGATACATGTGCGCAAGAAGCATGGGCAGTGAAGCCGGACAGTCTAAGAGAGTTTTTTTCAGTTCCAGATGAATTAAATATTTTTTGTGGAATGGCAATTGGTTATAAAGATACCAATGCCAAAGTTAATGAATTGCATTCTCAAAGAAGATCTGCAGACCAATGGTTAAAAATCTTTGAGTAAACCTATTATTTTTGATATCGAACAAAAACAGATCTATATGCAAGAGGCGCTCGCTCTCGCGCATCAAGCCTTTTTAAACCAGGAGGTTCCAATTGGAGCTGTTGTTGTCTCTAATGGGAACATAATTGGAAGAGGTTTTAATCAAACACTATCCAAAGGAAGTGTTCTTGCTCATGCAGAAATAATTGCTATTGAAGATGCTTGCAAGAATATCCGCAATCATCGATTGGTTGACACGATGCTATTTTCTACGATTGAACCATGTCATATGTGTGCTAAAGCAATTATTGATGCAAGAATTTCCCATATCATTTTTGGAGCACGAGAACCTAAATCAGGTTCTATTATCTCGGTAGATAACTTTCTTGATCGATCGTTTCACAATCATAGCGTTAGCTTTGAAGAAGGCATTCTTAAGGATGAATGCAAGGAAATTATGCAGAGATTTTTTAAGGCTAGAAGAAACTAACTTATTTCAGCCCAAATAGGGCAGTGATCAGAAGGTTTTTCCATAGCCCTGGCATCGTAATCAATACCAACAGATTTCAAAGATTGATTTAGATTTTTGCTTAACAAAATATGATCTATTCTGAGGCCTCTTTTAGGATCATCATCAAACATTCTTGAGCGATAATCAAACCAGGAGAAGGTTATTGAATCTTTTGGATTTACTTGTCTCCAACTATCGTAAAAACCTAAACCTAGAATTTGATTCCACATTTCCCTCTCCTCCGGAAGAAAAGCACATTTGCCATCTTTAAGCCATCTCTTAGCATTTTGCTCTCCAATTCCAACATCAATATCTTCAGGAGCAACATTAAAATCTCCCATAACAGCAATATTTTTTGTTTTCTTCTTAAGTTCAGAAATATGCTCAAAAAGATCTTTGTAGTATTTAACCTTTTTAGGAAACTTAGTTATATGACTTCTATTTTCACCTTGAGGGAAATAGCCATTTAGGATGGTAATTTCATCTTTACCAAACTTATAGGTTGCCTGAATAAATCTTTTTTGATCTTCATTAGTATCTTGAGCAAAACCTTTGAGGACATTCTTTGGTTTTTCTTTGCTTAGAAGTGCAACCCCATAATGACCTTTTTGGCCCCAGTAATCAACGTAGTAACCAAGTTCTTCAACCATTTCTGTTGGAAATTCACTGTCATGCACTTTGGTTTCTTGAAGACCAATAATATCTGGAGCAAGAGTATCTCTAATATGTACTAATTGATGAGGCCTTGCTCTAATGCTATTAATATTGAAAGAACAAATCTTCATGATTATCCATATATAGATTTAATATTTTGCAATTGGATCGCATATTCAGTAGTGATTTTTGAAGCTTCATTGAGCAATAGATCATTTTCAATATCGATGACTTCATCAAGATCTTTGCGGTACTCCAAAAGATCTTCATAACTCTCAAACATTTCAAGCTCTAAGCTTTTTCTTCTGGCATTCTCAAGACCTAGATACCTTGCTTCTCTAGCCTCTTTTTCTTGCTTCCTTTTTTCAATATTTAAACTCAAAAATTTAATATCTCTCTCATTCTCAAGAGTTTGTCTAAACGATGAAATATAGGTCAAATTTGGATCTTCTTGTTTTCTATGGTTAACTGAAATTCTTATTGCTTCCATAGCATTATTATCAATACCGTATTTTTTATGCCTAATTGGTTTTATTACATCCCATGGAAGCGCAGTTTCAAGTGCTTCTTCACCGAAATCATCACGGCTAGTATAGGCTGGTAATAAAATATCAGGTACGATACCTTTCCTTTGTGTGCTTTCACCAGAAACTCTATAAAACTTTGATTCAGTGATTTTGATTTGTCCCGCTGAGAGAGTATCTAGTTTTTGCACGGTTCCTTTACCAAACGTTTGATCGCCAATAATAATTCCCCTCTCGTAATCTTGGATCGCTCCAGCAAGAATTTCAGACGCAGAGGCAGAATATCTATCAACCAACACAGCTAATGGTTTTTCCCATGCCTGAATAGCTCTTCCATCACCCCAGGGTCTCACATAACCATTGCTCTCTTTAACTTGAACAGTCGCTCCAGCTGCAACAAAGAGGCCTGTTAGTCTATTTGCTTCATATAGGGACCCTCCAGAATTACCTCTTAAGTCTAAAAGAAGAGCATCAACATTCTGTTCATTAAACTCAGCTAGGATCTTTTCTATATCTTTAGAACTGGATCTAAAATCAGGATCTCTATTTCTCCATCCATTAAAATCTATATAGAATGCAGGCAAGTTAATGATACCAAGCTTAATCTCCTTATCATTTATTGGAGTGTTAATGATTTTTGATTGAGCTGCTTGTTCTTCAAGTTTTACTTCCTCTCTTTCCAGTATTACAAATTTATGTTCTCCTCCCAGAAGATCTTTGGGAGCAAGTTCTAACTCTAATTTTGTTCCAGAGGGTCCGCGAATAAGTTGCACCACTTCATCAATTCTCCACCCGATGACATCAACGGGTTCCTCCTCATCAATTTGTCTAACTGAGATTATCAAATCTTCTTGTTCAATTTTTCCTGATTTTTCTGCTGGACCCCCTTTAATAAGCTTCACGATTTGAGGGTAGTCGTCTTCGGTACCCAATAAAGCGCCAATACCCTCCAACTTTAAACTCATTTGCATATCAAAATCTTCTGCAGATTTTGGCGAAAGGTATGATGAGTGAGGATCAAAAAGATTCGTAATGCTATTGATAGCTATGGAGTAAATATCCTCTTCATTTCTTTGTGAAATACTTCTTAGTCGTCTTTTGTATCGTTTAACCAAATTTTCTTCATGATCCACATTTTCTTTGCTTAACATTAAAGACAGGAGATCATTTTTAGCAATTGCATTCCATCTTTCATGGAGTTGAGAAATATCTTCAGCCCATTCATTATCGTCTGGATATACATCAATATGATCGTCTATGGAAAAATCTATATCCGTGTTCTCAATAAGAGATATTTGATATTTGGTTGCCATTTCAAGCTTAAGAAAATAGTTATTGATAATTTGATATCCAATGGATAAATCAAATCTTTTATCTATAGAGTTTTGTGCTTCAAAATTAGAAACTTCTGTTTTAGTGAAGTAAATCTTATTAGGATCTAACCTTTCTAATAGTTTAGAAACAAATTGTTTATCTAGCTCTTCTAAATTTTTCTTTTGATAAAAATGTTCGTTTGAGATTTTTCTTACAATTTCATCGGTCAGAGAAATCTTCTCATTGGTTAATTTTATTGGCTCAAATTTTGATTCAGCATTGAGTGCTCCCAATATAAGCGCAAGTGAAAGTATGCTAAATTTTTTTGTATTGCTCAATTTATACCTATAATTATTTGGTGAAGAATTTAAAAAAAATTGATTTTTATTTTGATTGCTCAAGTCCATGGACTTATTTAGCTTTCAGGGAAATTATAGCAATATCAAAGCGTAAAAATCTATCCATTGCTTGGCATCCTGTATTAGTCGGTGGAGTGTTTAATGCAGTTAATCAAGACGTTTATGAATTTAGAAAGAACCCCAATCCTCTTAAAGCAAAGTATGCTGCTTCCGATCTTCAGCTCTGGGCGCAAGTAAGAAATGTAAAAATTAATTGGCCATCAGTTTTTCCAGTGAATTCAGTGCATGCAATGCGTGGATGTATCTTTGCTGAGTCTCTAGGAAAGCTCCCTGCATTTGCAGAGGAAGTATTTTCAGCCTATTGGACCTATCAAAAAGATATTTCCTCAATAGAGACTATTTTAGAATTGGGTGAAAAAGTGGGCTTTGAATTGCGTGACTTTCAATCATACATTGCCTCGGAAGTCGCCAAGGAAGCGCTTAAGAAAAATACTCAAAATCTAATAGAAAGGGGCGGTTTTGGATCCCCAACCTATTTTTATGAGGAAACAATGTTCTTTGGAAATGACCGGATGGATTTACTTGAAAAATTGATCGATCTTACCTACTGATCTAGATTAAGAAATAACCTTAGATGTTTTGGCTTGATACTAAGAACGTTTTAATCAAATAAGGTCTGCATCTTTTCAAAAGCTTCGATGAACTCTTCTTTAAATTTTTGGACAGTTTGACCGGCTGTGATTGTTTCTTCGACTAGCCCTATGCCTTGACCAACCCAATAGGTAGCTAGTTGTTTTGCTCCTTCATGTCCAATTTCAGCAGCTTTATCTATAATTCTTAATGCAGGCTCGCCAACCATAGTCTGTAGTGGCATGGGAAGTGGTTCAGGTGCATCTTTAGCCTCCCATGCATCCGTCCATGCTGATCTAAGTTGTCTTGAGTGTTTGCCAGTTCTGCTTCTTGATCTTACAGTTTGACTGGAAGTTGCTTGAAGCATTTTTTCTTTTACAGTTGGAGAGGTCTCAGCTTCAGTGGTCGTTAGGAAAACGGATGCACACCATACCCCGGAGGCACCCATTGCCATAATTCCTGCCATTTGCTCTCCGGTTGCAATGCCTCCAGCAGCCAAAATAGGTATTTCTTTGATTGGTTTAATTGCTCTTGCTACTTCAGGAACCAAGACCATAGTTGAGACACTACCACAGTGACCCCCACCTTCAGTCCCTGAGACAACTAAAATATCAACCCCTGCTTGTACTTGTCTAATTGCATGTTCTTTAGCTCCAACCAGCGCTGCAACTAAGACATTATTTTCTTTACCCATATCAAGCATCCAAGTAGGGGGTACTCCTAATGCATTGGCTATAAGCCTTATGGGATGTGAGAAGGCCACTTCAAGCAACCTTTTAGCAGTCTCATCTCGCATATTATTTCCAAAATTGGAATTTTGTTCGCTTTGTTTTCTAAGTTCCTCTCCATCAAGATCGAATTGTTTTAAGACATCAGCTCTAAAATCTCTATACTCCTGAGGAATCATTTGTGCCCAATCGGCAGGCTTTAAATCCTCATCTTTGCCTTTAAATGAGGCGGGGATTAAGACATCAACTCCATAAGGCATTCCATTTATATGATCATCAATCCAATTAAGTTCTTGTTCAAGAATTTCAGGTGTCATTCCCACTGCACCGAGGACACCCATGCCTCCAGCTTTCGAAACCTGAACAACCACATCCTTGCAATGACTAAATGCTATTAATGGAAATTCAATGTTTAACATTTCACAAATTCTTGAATTCATGGCTTGTCCTTATATGTTTTTGATATTGCATTACTAGGTTAATATAAATATTCTGATTATGAAAATAGATGCTTCACTTATTACGAGAGATCATTTGGATGCTGGTAAGTTAGCTGCTGATTTTGAAAACCAAGGTTACGATGGGGTTTATACTTTTGAAGGACCACATGATCCTTTTTTACCTCTTTCAATAGCATGCGCGTCTACAACCTCCTTGGAGCTTATGACCTCAGTAGCTATTGGTTTTGCGAGAAACCCTATGATCTTGGCAAATATAGGCTATGACCTACAGCTTATGTCAAAAGGAAGATTTATTCTTGGGCTTGGCTCACAAATCAAGCCTCATATTGAAAAAAGATTTTCAATGCCTTGGTCTAGTCCAGCCAAAAGAATGGGAGAAATGGTCTCTGCCATTAAGGCAATATGGAATGCATGGCAGCATGATGAGCCTTTAAATTTTAGGGGTGAATTTTACTCCCATACTTTAATGACCCCGTTTTTTAATCCAAGAGTAAACCCTTTTGGACTTCCAAAGATATTTATGGCAGCTGTTGGACCGTTAATGCTCAAAGCTGCTGCAGAGCATGCTGATGGAGTGATTGTCCATCCATTCCATTCCTCCAAATCTTTTCATGATCTAACCTTGCCTTCATTGGGTAATCGATATAAAGATCAAGATTTTGAGATAGCAATCGGGCTCATTATTGGTTTGGGTTCAACTCAAGAAGAGATTGATCAGGCAAGACTTTCTTGCGCATCACAAATTTCTTTTTATGGCTCTACGCCAGCTTACAAAGGCATGCTGGAAGTTCATGGCTTTGAAGAATTGCATTTAGAACTGAATCGACTTTCAAAAAAAGGAGAATGGACAAAAATGAGAGATATTATTCCAGATGAAGTCCTCCAAGAATTTGCAATCATAGATACACCCGCTAAAGCTGCTAAAGAGCTCTTAAACAGATACCACACAAAGATTGCCAGAGTTCAGCCCACCATTTATACAAGCCAACCAGAGCTTCAAAGAGAATTCTTTCATTTAATTAAAGAATAGACTACTAAATTTTAGTCGATTCTAATAATTGGGATTTCTCTTCCCATATCTTATTGATGTATGACTGAAAGTAGTTCTTATA
>Ga0222715_10005937_pt1 | contig 10365 bp, 8 predicted proteins | sample C33_9DmetaG_FD_165056 | JGI IMG/M metagenome (GOLD analysis project Ga0222715, IMG submission 165056) | Estuarine water microbial communities from San Francisco Bay, California, United States - C33_9D | ecosystem: Environmental > Aquatic > Marine > Unclassified | place: USA: California... | reverse complement strand
CTAAATATTAATAAGATATTCATTAAATAATTCCTTTTTTAATACTAATTAAATTTAGTATTATCTTGTGGCAAAAATTACTTACGTTTTTTCTAATGGAAGAGCTAATAAATTAGATTCAAAATCTGAAACAGCCAAAGAGTTTTTTTATGGTTATTTTAATTTTTTAAATAATGGACATGATTTAAATATTATAGAATTTAATTTAAAGACAGTTTCTAAATTAAATTTTTTTTATTTATTTGATAGGATTTTGAATCAATTTTTTAGCTTGCCTAGTTCGACACACAAGATTACAAGTAAATCAAATTTGAAATTGATGAAATCTTCTGATCTGATTATCCTTGTAAATGAAAAAGTTGGTTTTTCATGCTTTTTTTTACTTTTGGCTTTAAAAATAACCAATAACAAAAGTAAAGTAGCTTTATTTTCAATGGGTCTTTACAGTAAAAATATTAAATTTAAGTTATTTGTTCAAATTCATAAACTATTTATTAATTTATTGGTTTACTTGATTGACAGTGTAATTTTTTTAGGTGAACCAGAATATAAGAAAGCAGTTCATCAGACTAATAAACAAAAACATAAGTTTCACTTTTTACCATTCTCAATTGATGAAAATTTTTGGAAAATTAGTAAAAAAGTAAAAAAAGAATATATTTTATTTATTGGTAATGATGGCAACAGAGATTATGACATGTTAATTTCTATATCATCTTTATTAAAAAATGAGAGGTTTTTATTCGTATCAAATAATGAAAAATTACAATCTATAAATAAAAGTAATGTCAAAGTTTTGAAAGGTGACTGGGGTAAAAACTTACTTTCAGATATCCAAATTAGAGACATATATTCAAAAGCTAAAATGACTATTGTTCCTTTGAAAAATACATTTCAACCTTCTGGACAAAGTGTGTCATTGCAAAGCATGTCAATGGGTGTACCAGTTGTAATTTCAAAAACCTTCGGTTTTTGGGATGAACAAAATTACAAAAATGAAGAAAATATTATATTTGTGAATAATTCTAAAGTCGAATGTTGGAAAGATTCAATAAATAAATTATTAAATGAGGATAAGCTATATAAACAAATTTCTAAAAATGGAAAGAATACAATTAAAAATTTTTATACTTGTGAAGAATTTTATATTAAATTATTAAAAATTGTAAAAATTTAATATTTCTTTATAGTGTTACTATATTTAATTAAATTTAGGTAAAATTTTAAACGTGAAATTAAAAATTTCAAACACTCAATTTTATAAAAGGCATAACTATGAAATTCTAAAATATCTAAACTATTCAAATGTTTTACATATTATTAACTTAAATTCAAAAGATAAAATTACTGAGGATATCTCAAACAAAATCTATGTAGATCCGCAAAATATATTTAAAGACAATAATTTAAGCTATACACAAAAATTTAATGCTATTATTTTGACTGATGTTTTAGAATCAACAAATGACTTAGGCGATCTCTTTTTAGAATTAAACAATTTATTATTACCGGGCGGTAAATTAATCATCTCTTCAATAAACACAAAGTGGATTCTAGTAGTTAAATTACTAGAGTTTTTAAAAATCAAACAAAATTCTAACAAACTTTCTTATATTCACATAAATAAAATTAGTACTATAGCCAAGATTTCAAATTTTGAATTTATACGTTCTTATACAAGACAATTTCTACCATTTTCTTTTTTTTATCTAGGTAACCTTATAAATAAAGTTTTTGAAACACTCTTCTTCTATTTAAATATTGGAATCAAAACGTATGTTATTTTAAGAAAAGTTGAAGAAGTTGAAAGTAAGAAAACGAAAACAATAATTATTCCTGCAAAAAATGAGGAAGGTAATCTCTTGGAACTTTTTAATCGGATTCCTAATAAAGAAGATTTCGAAATTATATTTTCTTGTGGGATTTCAACTGATAGAACTATAGAGGTGTGCAAGCAGATTATACATAAAAATGAAAATTTAGATATAAAATTTCATCTTCAGTCAAAAAAGGGAAAAGCAAATGCAGTATGGGAAAGTATTAATAAAACTCAAGGAGAGTTAATTGCAATCTTGGATTCAGATTTAAGTGTTGATCCAGAAATATTACCAAGCTTTTTTGAAGTTCTTGAAAAGAATCAAGCAGATTTTGTTAATGGCTCTAGGCTTGTATATGAGATGGAAAAAGGTTCTATGAGATTTATAAATCTGATTGGTAATAGGGTTTTCCAAAATCTAATAAGTTTAATGATTAAACAAGCAATTACTGATACTTTATGTGGCACAAAGGTCTTTAAAAGAGAACTCCTTAAAAATATAGATTGGTGGAGAAAAAACTATAATTTATTTGATCCTTTTGGAGATTTTGACTTACTATTTACCGCTGCATTTTTTAGTGAGAAAATTGTTGAAATTCCAGTACATTATAAAGCCAGAACTTATGGAGTTACGCAAATTTCAAGATTTCGTGATGGTTTTAAATTAATAAAATATTTTAGCAAATCATTTTTTGCTTTTAACTCTTCAACAATTAGATGATTTAAAATTTACAATCTATATTAATATAATTTAGTAATGACAGATACTAAAAAAATATTTCAATTAATCTTCTTTAACTTTCTTATGTTAACTTTTGTTTTTGGAAGAACTTTTATGGGCTTATATATTTTCAATTTTAGAATTGGAGAACTTCTAGTAGCCTTATCTATGTTATTTTCTACCTATCTAATTTTGAATCGTAATAAAATTATTATTCAATTTGGAAGGGTACATTTTTATTTACATATATTAATAATCATAAGTTTTTTAATAAGCTCTTTTTTTAGTGATTCATCATTTTTTACAGCATATACATATAAGTCAAGCTCATATATTTGGGCAATTTCTGCAATTTATCTTGGAAAATTTTATTTTGATGATTTTAAAATTACCAAAAACCTAACAATACTTCTTCAGTTAGCGCTTATTTTGGGTTATGTACTTTCAATTGTTTACTATCCAAATCTTCTTATAGAGTTCTTTAACAATTACTCAGATAAATGGGATTTTATGAAGGCATCCAGCCTTGCTTTAGTTTTTTTTATTAGTGTATTAATCAACAACAATAAAAATTATTTTGGCAGGTTTACATATGAATATTTCTTGTTTTGTATATTTTTATTCACTCCATTTTTTCTTTATAAGAGTAGAGGAGCTTTTATTGCTTTTATTTTTTTGGTTGTTGTTCAGTTAATAAAGTATAGAAAGGTTATTTTTACATTTGATATTAGATTTTTAATTATTTTAATAATTTCCTTTTCACTCTTTGGAATATCAACACTCAGAGTATTAAATCAAGATCCTGTTGAGTTAGCTGAGGACAATCAATTAATTGAAATATTTTATAGTGGAGATGCGGTAAAAAAACTAAAAAATCAAAAAGACACAAAAGTTGAATCTTTTTTTTCATTTTACACAAATAATGGAAGGCTTTACTCAATTGATGGAAATATAAATTGGAGAATGCAAATATGGCAAGATGTTTATCTTGATTTAGTTAATGATGATAAATTATTTTTTGGAAATGGCTATAAAGACAAAATTCCAGCAATGGAAAAGTTTGAAAGACAAGGTAGAGATGGATCAAATGAAAATGTGCACAATTTTATTTTTAATATTTTAGCAAGAGGCGGTTTAGTTCAATTAGTTTTATTTATTTTCTTATTTATTAATTTATTTAAACAAGTTTTAAGTAAGAATTGGAATAAATCAAGTTTGCAACTTATGTTAGCAGTATTTATAGTATCTTCTTTTGACGCATCAATGGAAAATGCACATTTCCCTATAATTTTCTATATGTTTTTCTATTACTTTCTAAATGATAAAACAAATAATTAGAGTTTTAATTTTTGATTTATTTTTGATATATTTATGCCTAACAAAATAAATAACAATAAAAATAAGTTTAAAATAAATCTGATTGGAGACTCTAATTCCATATTTCTCCAAACAGATACATATAAAATTTGAATAAGAAAGTAATTAATAACTAAGTTTGAGAGAATTATTTTAGCGTTTTTATCTAGCTTAATTTTATAAAAAATATTAGCTAAAACAGTAAAAAGTGTAATGAATAAAAAAAATGTAAAAGGGATATCTCTAAATAAGTTTTTATTGATTATTAAGAAATTTTCAAGATTTAAATCTCGTAGTAAAATTAAGTCAAAAATTGTATCAACAATATCAATTTGAGCAATATGATGATCTCGTTGTAAGTTTGAAAAGTAGGTATTAAATGCAATCTCTTTATATATAGTTCCAATCAGGCCATAGATAATATATTTTTTAGGAAAATTTTTTGAAATTAGAAAAAATAAATTTATATATATTAAAGTTATAAAAAATTGTTTACTAAAAATTAAAAATCCAAAAAAAATCAAAGCAGATTTTTCTGTTTTGTTGTTTAATAAATTATATAACAAAACAGAAAACAGATAGTTCATAATTCCCTCAGACATAATCGAATCTATAAATAAAAAACTAAGCCAGTCAGAATTTAAAACTAGTACTGTATAAATTGAAGAAAGGAAAAACTTAATACTTCTATCAATTTTTAATTCATTAATGAATAATAATACAAGGAAAAATAATACATTTGTTGTTGATCTAATGTATATGTATTCATTGTTACCAAAAGATATTTCAAAAAATAAACTATGAAAATAAGCGCTAAATTGTGTATAGCCATTAAAAACATTATTATTCATAGAATAATAAAAGCTATTTTCCAGAATTTGTTTGCAAAATTCAAAGTAGTACCAAGTATCTCCCTTTAAATTCTGATTTAGATCAAAACTATTAAAATTTAAAATATTAAAAATTCTTAATGATAAATAGCTCAAAAAAAAATATGAAAAGTTATGAAATCTAAACTTTTTTTTGAACAAGACAATGCAAAACCAAGTCAAATTTGTTATTAAAAAATTATTTTTGAAACTTATATCTTGAGTTATAAATAAGAAACTCATATCAATTATCAAGAAACTTAATAAATAAAAAACTATTCCTATTGAGATGGTATCTAAATCAAAAACTTCTTTTATGAATAATCCTAGAAAGTAGAAAGTGAAAAAAAATAAAATTGTAGAAAATAAATTTTTTAAATTTAAATTTTTAACTGATTCAAAATTATTTATAAGGTTAAAAAAAAAGTTTAATAAAACTGGTAAAGATAATAGCCAAAACCAGTTTTTCTTAGTTAAATATTTAATTTTCAACATATAATTAAATTTAGCACTTGTAAAATTCATTTATTATAGAAAAAGTTTCCGTTTTAATGAGTGTGCATAATGATGCAATAAATATTGAATCTTCAGTTTTGAGTATCTTAAGTCAAACTTACAAAAATTATGAATTTTTAATACTAGATGACTGCTCAACTGATGGAACAAAGGAAAAACTAATACAACTAGAAAAAAAAGATAAAAGGATAAAATTATTTTTTAATTCAACCAACTTAGGTTTAACAAAATCATTAAATATTCTGTTAAATCATTCTACGACAGAATTTATAGCAAGACAAGATTCTGATGACCTATCTTTAACAGACCGTCTTGAAAAGCAGATCAAGTTTGTTAAAAAATTTAATCTTGATGGTTGCTCAACTTTATCCTATATTAAGAATTCGAATCAAATTATAAATAAAAAGTCGTCATTTTTTAAACCGGAATATTTTTTAAAATATAAAAATCCATTTATACACGGTACATATTTTTTAAAAAAAAATATTTATGACAAATTGAACAATTATGATGAGAGGTTCTATTACGCTCAAGATTACAAATTTATAACCGAATTGTTTAAAAGAAATATTAATTTTAAAATTTTAAAAGAACCTCTCTATGTTTTAAATTTAACAAATAATATCTCAACTAAATATTACGAAGAACAGAAGCAATTTGCTGATTTGGTAAAAGAAAACTTTAACAAATGATTAATTTTAAAAGCTCAACTCAAAAAATTATAAGAAGTTTAAATTTGTTATTTTTTAAAAAAGAATTACCTAGTAAAATTTCCCTTTACTTTCACGAAACCTCTCAAGTAGAAATAGATAATATTGAAAATTTAATCTTGTTTTTTAAATTTAATGGATATAAATTTGTGAAGATTTCTGAATATGCAAAAAAAATATATTCTACTGATAAACATATTGCTTTAACTTTTGATGACGCTTTTGAATCTTGGAATGATGTTTTACCACTTCTTCAACATCATAATATTAAAGCAACTTTTTTTATAAACTCAATATCACTCACTACAGAAGTTAAAACAAATTATTTAAAAAATATTAATCATACTGAATCTACAAAAATCTTATCAAAAAAAGTTTTTAAAAAAATAATTAAAGATGGACATGAAATTGGTGGACATACTCATTCACATCCAAAATTAAATAAGATTAACTATCAAGAATTTAAACAACAAATTTCTAAAAATGTAGATATTTTGAAAAATGAAGGAGTGGATTTAAAAAGTTTTGCAATACCATTTGGTATGAGAAGATTCATAACTTCAAAACAATTAGAGTATTTAGATTTAAAATTTGAATCTATTTGTTTTGGTGAACCAGGGTTGTTATTTAGTAATAAAAATAGTTATATTAATCGTACCCCTTGGGTTGTTGGTGAATCTTTTGATTTTAATTTAAAAAACATTTCAACAGATACTCGTTTTTTTAACTTTATTACTAGGCGAAGTGGATTAGGTTAAGTACTTTAAAACTCCAATTTCTAAATTGTTATAAAAAATATTTTTGTTATAAAATGTAAATAATTCGTATTCATATTTGTCAGTATTATTTTTGTAATATTTATAGAAACTAGAATTTTCTAAAATATTATCTGAAATAATAAATTTTGGAAAATAATTATTTTTTTCAAGAAAATTAAATATAAAATCTTCACTATTTTTTTCATGGGTTGTACAAATCAAAATTGAATCATTAATAATTGATGAAATCATCTCTTTATTTTTAATAAAATAATTTTCAACTTTATCAAAATGTATTTCAGATGGAAGAATTAAGTTAACATTTTTTAAAAAACCTCCTTTTCTAGGATTAAAATCTAAACCGATATATTTTTTGTCATGTTGTAAAAATTTTCTAAATTCAGAGTGAAATTTATTTAAAAGAAATAACAACCTTCCTTGATTAAAACCTAGTTCAATTACGTGTTTGACTTCAGTTAAATAGAAAAGTGAAAATGGTATAACTCTATAATCAAATTTATTTACAAAATCTATGTCAGAAGTTTTGTGTAGAAAAGATGAAAATTTAGGCTTATCTACATTTACTGATTTTAGAAATTTAAATAATTTTTTAACTTCATTTAGCTCTACATCAATTAGTTTTGATATCCTATAAGCAATTGAAGAACTTAATTCATTTGATAAGTGAAAGCTAAAAGAAGTATGTTCTTTAGATTTAAAAAACCAATTGATTCCAAAATAAATGAAGATTGTAATTTTTTTAAGTAAATAAATAAATCTTTTTAAATGTAATAAAATAAAAAAATAATAATTAATAAATTTTTTAGACTCACTCACATAAAATATTTTAATTAAATCTTAAATTTTATTTCTAAATTGTAATTTTTCATCTGATAAAAAACGTGTAAAAAGGTAAAAAATTAGAACCGGTAAAAATAATTTAAAGAAACTTATTTCTTCTAACTTAATTAACAGATTTTGAAAGTCTGAATTATATATAGGTAGATTTAATTTTTCTAAACTTAAAAAAACTTTTTCATAATCAAATACACTAAAAAAGATTTTGAAAAATATTGATCCTAAAAAACTTGTAGAAAAAATAATAAGATAACTGTTTAAACTAAACATTGCTTCAATAACTCCAGGTAAATAATTCGGCTGACTGTATCTTACAATATTATTAAACGAATTAATAATATAGTCAGTTGAAAGCTGTGTGTTGTAATTGGTTTCAAAAAAAAGCAGAAGAACTATTGAAATAATTGACATTAAAGTAATGAAATAGATTATTTTTGAATTTTTAATATATTTTAAAACTATGATTGTCGACAATGGTATTAAAGAGAAAAGATATCTAAACCCATATGAAGAAGCAGTAGATTGCCATATGTGTATAATTCCAAAATTAAAAAGATAACAAATTAAAATAACAAATGTAACAAAATCTTTATTTTTTATCAAAAAGTAAATTGAGGTTATAAAACCAAAAAATACTATAGGTGTGAACCACAATATTCCAAATTCATATGAAAATAATAGAATTTTAATTGTATTTAGAAAACTTATTAAAAACTCATTCAATGAATTATTAACAACATATTTTTCTATATAATTTTCGTTATTTCCATAAATTTCAGCAGGATTAAGTATCATTTTTCCATAAAGCTCATTTGAAATTAAGTAGTAAATTATAAGTGAAATAAAAGATGATAAGATAAAACTAAATTTTTTGGAGATATTGTAGTAAGTATCGTTGAAATATAACTTCTTAACAATGATGGGTATTAAAAATATATAGAAATTAGACATTCTTGTTAAAAAAGATATCAACAAAAATAGAGGTATAAGTATTTCAAAAAATGTTTTATTTTTTTTTGAATCACTATAGCAAAGTCCTGATAGATAAATGATTATAATTATTGAAAAAACTTCATAAACATGGGTCATGCTGTACCTCTCAAACGCGAAATAGGGAAGACCTGTTCCAAAGTAGAATATAAATAATTTATTTTTTTTTGGTTTAGTTTCAGTTAATTCGAAAAACTTATATAAAAAAATAAATCCTATCAAAAAATATATTACAGATGATAATGAGTAGAAATACAATTTAAAATTTAAAATTTGTGATTTTTGATCAATATTAAAAATTAAATCTAGCAAGTTTCCAATATATAAAAAAGGTGCAGAAAATATTCCACTTCCAACAAACCCTATAGGAGTTTGTTTCCCGAATTTTTTATAGCTTACTTGTCCATCAAATTGGTTCGAGTAATCAAAATCAAAATCTAGAGCGATTGTTGATGCATGCATAAAATAATCAAAATCATCACTACAACAATTAATTGTATAATCGTATCTGTAATCAATTTTTAAAAAAGTTAACAATACTGTAATAATTAAGATTTTTAATAAAAATTTCTTTTTCAACATATTAAGTCCTACTATAAATATTTCTTAATTTATAAATCTTTATGCTATATTTATGTAATTATATAGTATAACTCTAAACTTTATGGCACTATTAATGTGATGAGTATCGTTTTTATCTTAATTTCATTAACATTTTTGCAATTAACTTTATATTTATTTGGATCAAATTTTGTAAGGGTTTTTTTAAAAAATAAAAACAAAAAAATTTTAAACTTAGAAAACAATAGTATTTTAGTATTTATAGGCTTTTTTTATTTAAGTAATATTTTATTTTTAATAAATTTTTTCTTACCAATAAAAAATTATATTTATATTCCTGTTATTTTTTTAGTAATTTTTATAGAAAGAAAAAAAATATTAAATTTTTTATTTAAAAATTATGTATCAATTATTTGTTCTTTTATACTTTTAACTTCAGCTTATACAAATAATCCAAGTTTTGATTCTTACAGATATCATTTTTTCAGTCAGCAGTTAATCAAGTATGACAAAATTCAATTTGGTATTTCAAATTTTGATTTTTCTTATGGAATAATTTCAATTTTTGAATATATTTCATCAATTTTATGGGTAGGAAATAATTATTTTTTTATACAATTAATAAATTTAATTTTCATTTCATCTTTTTTAAATTTTTTGTATGACTGTTTTAATACAAATAATTTATTACTAAAAAACATCTCAATATTTATCTTATTAATTGGAGTTTTAGATAATTTTGGATTTGGAGGCGGAAGAAACGGCTTTCTTTTTATTCAAGAAGTTGGTAAATTTGATTCATCGTATGCTGTAATATTTATACTTACAACTTTGTATTTTATTTTTTTGTTAAAAAGTAAAAATAAAAATTTAGGCGAGTATATAGAATTCGATATATTTTTAATACTTCTTACTCTATTATTGCAAATAAGATCATTTAGCTACACCTATCTATTTTTTGTACTTATTTACTTTTTTTATGTTAAAAAAATAGATTATTTTTTAAAAAGAAAGTATTTTATTTTAGTCAACTTTACGTGGATAATAAAAACTTTGATTACTACTAGCTGCATAGTTTATCCAGTTGAAATTACTTGTCTTAATAATTTCAGTTGGAGTTTTTACAATCAAGCAAAATATTTTTCAAAAATTGCAACTACAAATAATAGAGATGCTTCAGCTTATATGATAGATTTATTTGATTTTAGTT
>Ga0222715_10005934_pt1 | contig 10367 bp, 8 predicted proteins | sample C33_9DmetaG_FD_165056 | JGI IMG/M metagenome (GOLD analysis project Ga0222715, IMG submission 165056) | Estuarine water microbial communities from San Francisco Bay, California, United States - C33_9D | ecosystem: Environmental > Aquatic > Marine > Unclassified | place: USA: California... | reverse complement strand
TGAGCTGGCCCGTCAGGAATTTGACGGCGTGGCTGCTGATCTGTTCTGGACGGATCGTCCCACCGAAGAGAATCAGACTAGCTATGAGCTGCGGCTGGAGTCAGACTGGAGCGATAGCCTTCGTTCGACCTTTGGCTTTTTCTACTGGGACGGCGATTACACCCTGCAGCAGAACACGGCCCTGTTCAATATCTTCAACCCGCTGGTACCCGGTAGCTCTGATGGTCAACCAAAGAACTTGCTCAACATGACCACTTCGCCCCTGTACCATCAGGAAGTGCAATCAACGGCGGTGTTCGGTCAGGTGGACTGGGATGTTACCGACCGGCTAATGCTGAGCCTCGGTGGCCGCTGGCTTGACGAGGAAAAAGAAGCCTGTATGACGGTGACAGGCTACGCCAACAATGTGTTTTCAAACCTGGGCGTAGTGCCACCCGGTAGCGTGGTTTATACAGACGTAGCAGGTTATGAGAAGACATTGGATCCGTATCCATTGTTCCCGCCGGGCGGTACAGCAGTGGCGGGTTCCTGGGGCGAAAACTGCCCAAGCTGGGCGTCGTCGGTTTACGATCCGTCTTTCGATGGCAGCGCCTCTTGGGATGATTTCACCCCTCGGGTAGGTGCGCAGTATTCCTTTGATAACGGCATGGCTTATGTCACCTACTCCGAAGGGTTCCGCTCAGGCGGTTTCAACGGCCGTGCCACGGCCCCCGATAACACAGGCCCTTACAATCCGGAGTCGGTGAAGAGCTGGGAGGCAGGTGCCAAGTTCACCATGTTTGACAACCGCTTCCAGTTGAACGTAGCTGCGTTCACTGTGAAGTACGACGACAAGCAGGAAGACATCGTCAAACCCGGTGAGGACGGACAGGCTACCCTCACCATTGTCCAGAATGCGTCAAGCGCAACGATGGACGGCCTTGAAATGGACTTCAACTGGGTGATCGCGGAGGGCCTCTCGCTACGTGGTAACGTGGGCCTGCTGGACGCTTCCTACGATGACTTCCTCGCCTCCAGCGCAACCGGCTCGGTGGACTTGAGCTCCGTTTCCTTGCGCCGCGCGCCCGATATGACCGCGGGTCTGGGTCTGCTGTTTGAGCGTGAAATGGCGGAAGGTCATTGGTTCGTCGCTACCGTGAACTACACCTGGAAAGACGATTACTACGTCTCCGCCAGCGCCAACGGTGGTGATAAAACCATCTCACCTGCTGCTGGCGGTGCCGGTTATGTCGACAACCCCTCGCTGGTTGACTCCTTCGGCCTGCTGGATGCCTCGATTAACTGGGAGACCGAGAACTGGACCATCTCACTATTTGGTAAGAACCTCACAGACGAGACTTATCTGATGTCGTTCTTGGATGTGGGTGGTAACGTCGTGGCCGCGAGCGCGACTGATACGACTCCGGTTTACGCCCCGGGCCTATGGTCCTTCGGTACACCCAATCGGCCCCGCTACTTTGGTGCCGAGGTTCAATTCAAGTTCTGATTCAGGATGTAAAGGGAAAGGGCGCCTTGCGGCGCCCTTTTTTTTGAACCTAGGATGCCGCGTAAGGCGGCTTCACCGGTTGATCCGTCGCGTTACCTATTTGGGGTTTGGCTCGCGATATCGCTTGGGCGTTTTTCTACGGGGCAATGGCTTGGATCAGATGGTGATTTCAGGATCACCCACGTGCACCATTCTGACACCCACGTTGTTTCCCAAATAGAGATCCGCGAGTGCTTCTGGCATCGTTTCGATGCCCTCTGAGATATCCTCGACCGGATTCAGCCTGCCTGCTCGCACCCAATGAGCCAGGGTTTCGATACAGGCAGGGTACTGCTCCTCGTAGTCAAATACGAAAAACCCTTCCATCTTGGCGTCCTGACGCCCCAGATTCTGCAGGTTCACAAATCGATGCTTGTTTTGCTTCTCAACGAGATACTCCGAAATGGATCCGCAAATGACGATGCGAGCTCGGCGTCTGATGCGACCCAATACGTTGTCGAGTAGCGCGCCGCCGACGTTGTCGAAATAAATGTCGATGCCCTCTGGAAAGGCATCATCGAGCGCCCGATCCATATCCTCATTTTTATAATCGATGGCGCGGGCGTACCCCATTTCTGTTACGAGTCGTTGACATTTTGCGGCGCCACCGGCAATCCCGACTACTTCTGTGGCACCCAGGGCGTCGGCAATCTCTGCAACGTGACTGCCAACGCCGCCCGCTGCTCCCGAGACGAGAATTCGATCAGTAGGTTTAGCTAAGCCGATATCGCGGAGACCCACCAACGCCGTGATGCCCGACAAAGAGATGGCGCCGATACCATGGGAGAGTGGCAAGTCGGTAGGTAGGATAAAGGGTGCTGGTCGATGCGACGCATCGATGAGCGCGTATTCCTGCCAGCCTAGGCGTGCCTGAACAATGGCGCCTACGGGCAGTTCAGGGCAGTCGCTCGCCAATACTTGCGCCACGCCACGACCTGCCATTACCGCACCCAGCTCCATTGCCGACTCAAATTCAGTCTCGTTAAGCATATATCTCAGCATAACGGGCGCTACGCCAAGGTAGAGGGTCTTCACCACCGCCATACCGGGCTCAAGCTCAGGTACGGGCACCTCCGCCAATTCAAAGTGCGATCGTTCAGGGATGCCACTGGGGCGGTCTGCAAGGCGCCATTGCTTTTGCATCATAGGGCTTGGTAATGGTGCGTCGGGGCCAAGACATCCAGCATAGAGGGGTAACTCCTTAAAACCGAGTACAGACTGGTCAATTCAGCCCCGAGGGTGCCGGCCAGGTAACGTCGGGTGTGGCTTGATCGATATCTGCGGCAATTTTCCATTGCCCATTTTGCTTCTTGTAAACCAAAAGAGAGCGACCAGCATCTTTGTACTCGGCGCCTGTTTCTTTGTCGATCGCCTTTAGCCAATACTTGCTGATGATGTAGGCGATCTCGCCATGGGTTTCTCTGAGCTCATACTGGAGCTCAAAAATGGAGTCTGCCTTGCCAATACGCGCAGCAAAGTAATCCCTTATCGCATCGATACCAAATAATGCGGGCTGCCCGTGCAGCGCTACGACGGCGTCCTCCACGTACAGCGTCATCAGGCCGTCGAGGTTTTCCTGCTCATAATAGCGAGCCCATTTACCGCCTTCTGCCGCGATCTCGGTCTCGAAATTTGCCCACGAAGCGCAGGGAGCCGCCAGTCCGCACATCCATACGCATGCAAGCACAGCCGCTCTTGCGCCCTGGGTTACGTAGCTTGCCAAGTTCATTTAAAGACCCCCAAGCCAGCGGCTATCAGCGCAAACCCATAAATGGCCAACACAGCGATGTAGACGGGTGATAGCGCCCGTGAATAAGCGGCGTTGAGTTCCGGATTATCCGGAGCCGAACCCAGCTCAATAAACAGGTCAACAGCGGGCTTGAACAAAAGATCGAGTAAAACACCAGCGCAAAAAATGGCGCCAACAGCGAGGATTTTCAGTGCGAGCCAGTCGGGAACTTTGCCCTCGATGAGGAGATAAATTCCGGTACTACTTACCACCAAAGCACCAACGAGGTTCAGCACCCAATTGATCTTGGCAGATTGTTCCTGAATCTTGGGGTCGGGGGAAAGGAATCCGCGCCAGAGGATGGCAAGCCAGAGGGCCGCGGCCGCCCAAAGTCCTCCGAGCGCCGTTGACGACAGGGTGAGCCAGCCACCGGTTACCGCCAACTGGCAACCAGAGGGGATGATCAGAGTCAGTGCTGAGCGAGGCAGTCGATCTAGCACCATGCCCAACTGCAGGACGGTCTGCCGTGTTTCTATGCTCAATGCGGCACGCTCTGACCACCTGGCAGCGATAAAAACACCTACGTCTGTTCCAACCCAAAAAACCAGTAGCAGAATGTGAAGATAGAGCCAGAAGCCTTCCATTTGCAGTCCCCTTATTATTTTTCTGTAATGTTCGCCCCGGATTCCAGTACGTCTTTAATCAGTTGAAACCTCGCCTGCGACCATTCTGTTTCTTGAGCGTCGTCAGGTTCAAAGGATTCAAGTGCTTCACGGGACAGCATGTCGGCATCTATCAGCATAGCCTCAAGCGCTTTGACGCGTTCAGTGAGGACGGAGTGCTCGGTCATCAGTCTCACAATGATCGCCAAGAGGCGATCAATTTCTGGGTCGGAGAAAAAAGCGGGGCGTCCCGCTTTGACGGCCTTTTTGTCACTCATGAGCCACCGTGGCCTTTTTGCGCGCCAAAGGCATACCAGGTAATCGTGTCGGAGAGCCGCCCGGTATCAGAGTTAAAGGATGCGCCTGCTCCGGAAGCGGCAGCAAATTCCGCCTCACTCACGTACGTATAGCGGGGCATAGTCGCTTGAAAAAAGTCCTCTGATGAAAAGCCTGCATCGGTGCACAGCTTGCTATAGCTGAGGTCGCGAAAGTCCTTGTAAAACGGTTCATTGTTGTAAAAGCAATCCCAATCCAGATAAAAAGCGTCGTATGCGGCGAGCGCATCGTTAGGGGGGAGCTCCATATTGATCAACACGCCTCCCGGCTTGAGAACTCGATAAGCCTCACTAAAGAAGGCGCGAATCTGAGCGGTGGGGAGTTCATGGAGGAACATCGAAGAGAATACGACGTCGACGCTATCATCGTCATAGGGGAGGGCGTCGCAGAGTGCCTGACGGAAATGAATGGCAATACCCATGGCCTCGGCTCGGGCGTGACCGTATTGAAGGCAGGATGGCGCTGCATCGAGACCGTGAACTTCCGCCTCAGGGAAGGTCTGCTTCCAAGGCACCGTGTTGTGCCCAATGGTGCAGCCCACATCCACGACAAGTTTGGGTTCCAGACCCGGCCATCGCAGTCGGGTGAAGTTGGCCATGGAGTGGCCGATATCATCGAGATTTTTCCCCATCACGCCGAATGAAAAGACGTCCAGACCGTTGTCATAGATAGCGCCTGCTTCGGCACCTGTGCTGTGACTGCCCTGGTAGTTCCCGGGCATGAGATGCACGTCCATCTGGTCCGTATAGTCGGGTAGCTCAGAATCGGAGTCGAGCGTGAGTGACCCACCATGGCGCGCAGCCGTATCGCTAGCCATTTTCTCGATCGATGCGGGATCCGACTCGATGGCCCTCAAGACCGATTGCCAAACGAGTTCTTGCGTGGCGCATCGCAGGCTGGAATACCATTTGAACAGCCCGCGATCTCTTAGGAATTGATGGACTGCTTCACCCGAACTGTGCTCGGCGCCCACTGCCGTGCTGGCCCGTTGATAGTCGGCTTGCATTTGACCCGCAAGATCCGTGAGAACCCAGGCTCGCATAGAGGAGGTAAAGCGTTCTCGAGCGCGCTGATCCAGATCTTTGTTGAGCGCCAGAGCATGTTGGAGTCCCGCCATTTTTCATCTCCCCCACGTTGATTAAGGGTGCTTCCCCCTAATTTGTGTTTATCGCCAAAGCGTGACCTTGATTGGTCCACCACGATAATGATATACCCATATGGCTGTTCGAGGGCGAGCAGCTCTAGCGCTCAAAAAAATAAAGTTTCGGGGGACTCCTTCAATGAAAACGCGCCGTCATCACGGTTATTTTCCGCTTATTCTGTCCGCAGCCGTCGCGCTGCCCAATCTCACCTATGCCCAGCTTGAGGAAGTGATTGTCACGTCCGAACGCCGCGAAGCTTCGGTACAGGATGTTCCCATTGCGGTCAGCGCATTTAATGAAGCATTGGTCGAGCAACTGCAGATCGACGATACGCTGGATCTGATCCATGTCGTGCCTAATTTGTTTGGGGGCAATAACACCGGTCTGGGTACAGCCAATATGTACTACCTGCGGGCGCAGGGTAACGATGAATCGATTGCCACCTTCGACCCGCCCGTTGGGACATATGTAGATGACGTTTACATCACGCGGCAAAACATAAACAACGTGACCTTATTTGACGTTGAGCGAATTGAGGTGCTCCGTGGCCCGCAGGGTACGCTTTATGGCCGCAATACCACTGGTGGTGCGCTGAGCGTCATTATGAAAAAGCCTGGAGAATCTTTTGGTGGCTTTATCGAGGCCGGCGCAGGCAAATACGGCCGTAAAACCCTCCGCGGAAGCGTGGATATTCCGGTCAGCAGTAATTTTCTGACGAAGTTTTCCGGATACTGGGTTGAGGATGACGGCTACCTGGAGAATCGCCGCGATGGCAAGGATTACAACCAGGCGGAACTGTCAGGTATCCGCGCGGCGATGCGATGGCTGATTTCAGACTCCATGACCTGGGATTTGGCAATAGACGGCGGTAATACCGAATTTGCGAACATTCACGGTTTTGTTGATGATGACAAGCGCTACACCACATCAGGCCTTACTGCAGGGTTGCCTGATGGCACCAACAAGGCGGATTACGGCAACGAGGTGCAAACGTTCAACGTCACCTCAAACTTGGCGTGGGACGCCTGGGGCGGCACCGCCAATTTTATCGTCGGTAACCGCCAGATAGATCACGATTTCCTGTTGAACTTTCCTTTTAACGAGGCGCTGCCAGATTTCTTCGTGATCGACAATATCGGCGAGCACGATATGTTCTCTGCAGAGCTCAAGTGGTCCGGCGACATTATGGATGGTCGCGCTTTCCTTCAGACCGGCGTGTATTACATGGATGAAGAGAACACCACCGATTTTCGGGATTATCTGGATCTCGCGTTTTTGGGTGTACCTGTGCCTCCCTCTACGTTGTGGTTCAACATCGCTGACCGGGTGATGGAGAATACGACCGAGAGCTTTGCGGTCTATGCGCAGGCAGATATTCAGATCGGCGAAAATGGCACCTTGACGCTAGGCGTGCGTTACACCGATGAAGAGAAAGAAGTCGATTTTTCGGGCACGGTGAATTCCGCGGCGATGGTGGCGGCGGGTATTCCGCTCTCTCAGTCAGAGGATGAGTTCACCCCGCGCATCGCCTATGCGCACCGCTTCTCCGATAACCTCATGATGTATGCCTCGGCCACCAATGGTTTTAAATCAGGAGGCTGGAACGCGCGAGGCTCCAGTTCCACCGCACTGCAGGCCTTTGGTCCTGAGAACATTTGGTCTTATGAACTGGGTATGCGTGGCGACTGGATGGACGGCAGATTGCGCACCAACATCACAGCCTTCTATTCTGACCTTGAGGATCTGCAGACGACTTCTGCAACGCCTGATGGGCAGTTTCTCACCACCAATGCCGGTGGTTTAGAGGTGCCGGGAATCGAAGCCGAAATCACTGCATTACCAACAGACAATTGGAATATTTTTGCGTCTATTGGCCTCCAGAATGCTGAGTACAAGGATCTCCCGGGCGGGTGCGTGGTGCCCAATGCCAATCTCGCGGCCTATGACGCCAATTGTAATATTGCAGAGCCCAAGCGAAGCCCACATCAGACCTATACCCTGGGCACATCAGCTGACTTTAACGTGGGTGGCCTCACCGTGACGCCGAATATCATGTTCCGATACATCGGTGCGCAGTATCCCGGCACGCGCAGTTTGGGCTATAACCAATCGGTCACGCTGATCAACGCGGGTGTGAAGGTCGGCTTCCCGAATGATCGCTGGGAATTGAATGTCGAGTGCAAGAACTGCGGGGATAAGGTCTACAATCAGTCCATTCTGTTTACGCCTTACTTCAACTTGCCGCAGACTTATATGGCGACACTCAAGTACCGCTTCGGCGACTGATCAGAGCTCAACCGTTTGCCACGATGGCCCGGTGGCACGCAAGAACCCCGTTGAGCACCTAGCCAACGGGGTTTTTATTTCATCGCCCATGTAACGAAGGGGTGCTCACTTAAAGCACTTGGATCGATTCAAACCGGCGTTTATCTGTCAATAAATAGGGGCCAAAAGCGATGAGTATTTGTTAACGATGCGCCGCATCAGTGAACCTCTTCGCCACCACTGACATTGATTGCCTCGCCGGTGATAAAGCTCGCGTCCTCTGATGCGAGAAAAGCGCACATGGCGGCGGTGTCAGACGCTTTACCAATGCGATTCAATGGAATTCTCGCAGCCATTTCCTCGAGATAAGCCTCCTCAGTCAGGCCTTTAAAAGCCGAAAAATAGGCATTTTGTGCGCTGCCTAGCCCTGTGGTGACATGATTGGGGCAGACCGCATTAACAGTAATGCCCGCGGCGCCATAGTCGATAGCGGCAGTCCGTGTCAGCCCGACGACGCCGTGCTTGGCTGCGCAGTAGGGGGCCATATGCGGGAAGCCGGACTTGGCGGCCTGACTGGCTATATTGATGATCCGCCCGCCACGGCCTGCTGCTTCCATATGTTGGGCGGCGGTTTGGGTACAGAAAAATACACCGCTCAAGGTCACGTCAATGACCAACGCCCATTCCTCGGGCGAAACCTCTCGGGAGTGTTTCATCACAAATCCGATGCCCGCATTGTTTACCAGCACGTCGACGCGACCAAATTGTTGAACCACCTGATCGAAAAGCTTGGTGACCGAATCAGGTGACCGTACATCACAGGGGTGACACATGACATCGTGCCCCTGAGACCTGAGTGCCTCGGCTACGGCTTCCATTTCGGCGGCGTTGGCAAGACCCGCTTCTCCCGCTCCGTCAACATCCGTAACAACCAGACGATACCCTTCGGCCCCAAGTCGATTCAGGATGGCTTCTCCCAATCCGCCGTGTCGCCCCGAACCGGTACAGATCGCAACTTTCCCATCTGACATAACTGCCTCCTCTGGAATTCATTTTATCGTCAGCCGTCGCGCGTGGTGTTGCGCCTCTGAGCTGGTCCGTGCAGATCCCGGTTGGCGCCTCAGCTCCGATCCGGGTGTCCGCATTGGTGTTTTTGAGTAGCCACCATAGATTGTAAGGTCATCCTAACGCCGGCTGTTTATCGCCCGAGTGGGCGAGTAACCAACAGCACGCAAAGCCCACCCCCGCAGCCCCAAAGCACACCATAATCAATGCGGGCTGATGCTCGTAGATGGATGCGCCAAGCCAGGAAAAAACGCCGGCCATTGTCATGCCGATGGAGCTGGAGAGACCGGCAGCGCTTCCGCTCCAGCGCGGCACTGCATTCACTGCGCCATACATGGTGGTGGGCGTCAGGACACCAGACAGTAGCATCGATGTATACAGCGGCAGAACTACCGAGAGCATGGTGAGTCCCTGGCCGGCAATCAGCATTGGGGCAGACAACGACACGATGAGCATGCCCAGCACCGCGCGATTCTGCCATCGGGCGGTACTGAGGAAGGTGGTATGGCTTAGCAGAAATGATCCCAGAACGTATATCAAGGCTGAGCTACCCCACACGAGACTGAAGCTTTGCATGGAGAGGCCAAACTGCTCTTGAAACAGCACACTGCCGGTAGCGAGTAATGTAAATACCATGCCCTGCAGAAACCCAAATGCGCCCGCGTACCCCCAAAATCGAACGGATTTCAGAAGCGACACATAACCTTTGAGCGACGTGCTGTTTGCATCAGCGCGATGTAAAGGTCGATCGTTCGGTATAGCGCGGAAGCAGAGTATCAGTAAGCTCGATCCCAGCAAGGCAAGTACGATGAAGACCGATGCGATGCCCGCGAGCGACGCGATGAAGCCACCCATGACCGGTGCGATAACCGGTGTAAAGCCCATTGCGGCGGTGAGAATGGCAAAGGTTTTCAGCGCCTCGTCGGGAGGTAAATGATCTCGGGCAATACCCCGGGCGACGACAGTGCCGACTCCCACGCCTACCGCTTGCAGGAAGCGCAGCAAAATCATGGTGTGCAGCGTTGTGGTAAACACCAATAACACGCTCGCGAGGATAAAAAGCGTAAAGCCTGCAAGCAAAATAGGACGTCGGCCGATCTGATCGGTCACGATACCGAAGATCGGTTGGCTCACCGCGAGACCGATCACATAGGCAGAAAATAAATATTGAAGTTCACTTACGCTGTGTCCCAGCGACAGGCTTAATGCTGGAACCAGTGGCACCATAATTGAAATGCCAAAAGGAGACAGGCTGCTAATCGCCGCAAGCAACCAACGCGAAATGTTTAAGGTAGGTGCAACCAGATCGGTTTGGTTCACAGGCTGATTACGTGAAGGCCCAACGCGGCATTGATAAACAGCCCAATCCAGATGACCCAGACGTATCGCCGGACTACGCCCATATGGTGAATCATAGCGGCGTTGCCTTCGCTACTGGCACCCTCTGTGAGCATAGCGGCGTAAGCGGTGGCAAAGGGTTTGAGCGCAAACCGCACCGCGATGCCACATGCAACCAGAACTGAGAAGACGCCGACTTTGAGCGCAATCCAAGCGGGCAAACCCGCTTTTAAACCAATGATGCTCAAAAAGAGAAGACTCGCGACCACAGCAAATCGAAGGCGGAGATCCCATTGCGTTAGAGA
>Ga0222715_10005930_pt1 | contig 10369 bp, 14 predicted proteins | sample C33_9DmetaG_FD_165056 | JGI IMG/M metagenome (GOLD analysis project Ga0222715, IMG submission 165056) | Estuarine water microbial communities from San Francisco Bay, California, United States - C33_9D | ecosystem: Environmental > Aquatic > Marine > Unclassified | place: USA: California... | reverse complement strand
GCCGAGTTGTCACGCACGGGGCTGGGACATGTCGAGTTTTCGGATGCAACGGATAAGGGGAACTAATGGGAAGGACTAACGGCGGGGGAAGTCCTACGCGCATCCGTGATGACGCGGGCAACGTGCTGCCGGATGCCCTGCCGCACGCGCCGGTCCCCACGCCCGAAGCACCTAAGCACCTGCCCCCCGGCGTGCGTAAGGCGTGGGCGGAAATCGCCGGGCCTATGGCGGCGGCCGGACTGCTGGACAGGGCCGACGCCCCAGCCCTGGAAGCGGCCGCCCGGTGCGTGGACAAGTGGCGCGTGGCCGAGGCGCTGATGGACAAGGAAGGCGTGGTAACGGATGCATACGGCGGGCGCGCCCATCCCGCGTTCAGCGTGGCGGTGAAGGCGCAGGCCGAGTACCGCGCGTGGTGCGCCCGGCTGGGGCTTACGCCCGTGGACCGCGTGAGCCTGGGGCTGGCATCCCTGCGGGGGCAGTCGCTGGCGCAGGACATTGGCGCGCGCATTGGCGCATCGCCGCGCAAGACCGGCGCGACCTAATGCCCGACGACCGCGTGTGCTGTCACCTATGCCACCGGCCCCTGCGGGGTGCATGGGATACCTGCCCCGACTGCGGGCCGGAATGGGACTACGGGGAGGACACGGTGGACGATGCCGACCGCTAGCCCGCCGTCGCAGGGCGAGCATGTGGCCGCGTTCGCCCGCGAATACTGCCGCCACACGAAGGGCCGGTGGGCCGGGCAGCCGGTGGCTTTTGAGCCGTGGCAGCAGGCGTTTATGGACGAGGCTTACCGGCTGGACGACAGCGGCCGCCGCGTGTATCGCAACGTGCTGCTAGGGCTGCCCAGGAAAAACGGGAAATCCACCATCGCCTCCGCCCTCGCCCTTTACCATGCGGGCGCCGATGGGGAGGCCGGGGCCGAGGTCATCATTGCGGCCGGTAGTCGTGACCAAGCGGGCATTGTGTTCGATCAGGCGCGCGCCTTCGTGGAGGCGTCGCCGGACCTGGCCGCGCATTTCGACGCCCAGCGGTTCGTTATCTACGGGCCAGCGGGTAGCACCATAAAGCGCGTGGCCGCCGATGGCCGTATGCAGCACGGCACCAGCCCTAGCGCGGTCATCCTGGACGAGTTGCACGCGCTGGAAACGCCCCGGCAGGAGGAACTGTACGCCGCCCTGAACACCGCCAGCGGCGCACGCGAGCAGCCCATGAACCTCGCCATCACCACGGCCGGGTACAACCGGCACACCATCCTGGGCCGCCTGTACGCCGACGCGATGCGGTCGCCTGATGTGCAGCGCGAGGGGATGCTGACCGTGGCGCGGAACGTCGAAGCCGGTTTCCTGATGTGGTGGTACGGGCTGGCCGACGACGACGACCCTACGCCGGACAACGTGCTGGCGGCCAATCCCGCGTCGTGGATTACGGGCGAGGTGCTGGAGGCCCAGCGCGAATCCCCGACCGTGGACGAGTACGCATTTCGCCGCCTGCACGCGAACCAATGGACGAGCGCGCGCAACGCATGGCTACCCGCTGGGCTATGGGAGGCCACCGGCCGCGAGGGCTACGCCATCCCCGAGGGGTCCGATGTGGTCGTGGCGGTGGACGTCGGCCTGGTGCATGACAGCACCGCCGTGGCCGTGGCGTCACGGTTGCCGGATGGCCGCGTGGCGTTGGATTGCCGCGTGTGGGCCGCGCGGGATGATGCGGTGGCGCATGTCATCCTGCCGGGCGGTCGCGTGGACCTGGCCGTTATTGAGGCGCATATTGAGTCGCTGGCCGACAGGTACACCGTGCGGGAGGTCGTGTATGACCCGCGCTTTTTTGAGCGGTCGGCCGCGACGCTATCGGACGCCGGGTTTATCACCGCGCCTATTGACCAATCATCCCGCCGCATGGCCGAGGCATACGCCGCGTTCTACACCGCCGCGCAGGACGAGCGCGTGGTGCACCCGGCCGACCCGGTGGCCGCCGCGCATGTGGAGGCGACGCAGGCGACCATGACCGAACGCGGGTGGCGCATCGGCCGCCAGCGCCTAAACCGGATTGACGCTTGCGTGGCGATGTGCATGGCCCTGTGGCGTGCCGACCGCGAGGACGCGCGCGCGGATTACGTCCTGTCGTGGGATGGTATGGGCGATGCCTAGAAACACGAAGGCCCGCCAACCGGCGGGCCGTAACGTGCGCGCTATGCCGGTGGCGCTAGTCGCGGTCGGGGCAGGTGTGCGGAATCCACGGCGCGCAGCGCGTTCGCTCCGTAGAGCCGATACCCTCGGGGTTGATAACTTCGGCCGTGCGGCTCTCGCAGATGTACCACCGGCCGCGCGTGGACTTGACGAGTCCGACGACCTGCCCGCAGTTGCAGCAGATGTGAGCGTCGCAACGCTCGCGCGTGTCGAGGCGCAGCAGGCCTACCGTATCCGCGCTGCGAATCTCGCGCGCGCCGTAACGGGTACCGTATTCGCATCGAATGTAAGGGATGTGCCGATTATTGGCGCGCGCGCAGTCGTGGCAGGCCGTCAGGTACTTACCGGCGGCGCGGTCCTTCCAGGTGTAGCCCGCGTGCGCGGCAACCTCGCCCCCGCAGTAGCAGCACGTCGCCGCGTAGCGGTTCGGCTTCGCCCAGTAAGACACGCGCGGCGCGGTGGTGCTGTCCATGTCGGTTCCCTTCGGGTCGGTGTTCATGTCTAGGACTATAGACGCCGCCCGCACGGCCTCAAGGGGAGCGGCCAAATGCGGCCGCGCGCAAATCTTGCAAATAGCGGGGAAAACGCACGGGAGGTCATTATGGGTACGCATACGCCGCGCCATGCGGTAGCATTAGGGGCCGCCACCTTTGGGCGGCGGTTGCACCGACGGGAGGCGGCGCGACACCTTTATCGGCGCACCGACCGGGGCATATACCACCTGACGAAGCACGACGACAGCGGCACGCGCGAAGTGGAGGCGCAGCGATGACATGGCGCTGGTGGCCGTGGCGTAGGCATCGCCTCGCCCGTATTCACATGCGTGGCGACGCGCCATCTTTGGAGGGCGTCTATATGGGCCGCGTCGGCCGGAAGCATTACCGGCTGGAAGCGGTGTCAATCATCGAAAGTGCCGACCGCTCGCACGACCTGGAGGGCTATGCCCTGGTCCCGGTTGAGGGCGTGGCCTTCATTCAGGTGGTGGACGGTTGATTATCCGAGGCCGTGGTGGCGCGGGTGTTGAGGTGCGCGCGGGTGAGTTCGGCAGCAGCGCGATACCGTGGCCGACCGGCGCGGCGGTGTCATGGTCGGGGCTGAACGTCACAGCCGACAGCGCGCAAAGCCTTCCCGCCGTGGCGGCTGCCATTCGCCTCGTGTCCGAAACCATCGCCAGCCTGCCGCTGGTCGTGCGCGACGGCGAGGAGCGCGCGGTGGGGACGCCCGCGTGGCAACTGCTGATGGAGTCCCCGGCGTCGGATATGGACCCCTTCGCGTGGATGCTGCAAGTGGCGGGCAGCATCGAAACGTGGGGCAATGCCTATTGCCAAATCGTGCGCGGCGGTCGCGGTGGCCGGGCGCTGGAACTGCTGCCCCTGGACCCGTCCCGCGTGCGCGTGCGGCGCGACCCCGGCGACAAGCGCAAGCGGTTCGACATTACCGGCGATGATGGACAGACCACCCGAGACCTGACCACGGCCGAAATCCTGCACATCCCCGGCTATGTGCCGCCCGGCCATGTTGAGGGTATGTCGCCCATCGCCCTGCATAAACACAGCCTTGGCAACGGCATGGCGCTGCAATCGTTCACCGGCCGCTATTGGGCGAACGACGCCAGCCCCGGCATGGTCATCAAAGTGCCCGGCAACCTGACGCAGCAGCAGGCGCAGGAAGTGTTGCGCGTGTGGGGGCAGTCGCATCAAGGGCTGCACAACGCGCACCGCCCCGCCGTCCTGGCGGGTGGCGCGGATATTGAGCGAATCCCTATCAACCTGGAGGACGCCGCGTTCATCGCGCAGGCGAATATGTCCGTGGAGGATGTGGCGCGGATTTGGCGCCTGCCCGCGCATATGTTGGGCATCGGCGCACCGACCGGGGCGACGGCCGAGCAGGAGTCGCTGCGTTTCCTCACGTTCAGCCTCATGCCGCGCCTGCGTCGGATTGAGCAGGGTGTGGCCCACGGCCTGCCGGACCTGTTCGCCGTGGGCGGCGCGGTGCGCCCCGAGTTCGACACGGCCGCGATGCTGCGCGCCGACACGCCGACGCGCACGGCCATGATTACGGCCGGACGGCAGGGGGGGTGGCTGTCAATCAACGACGCGCGCCGCATGGAGGCGCTGCCGCCCATCCCCGACGGCGACGCGGTGCAGCAGACGCCCGTGGGCGGTGCCCCGAACCTCCAGCCGGGCGGTGCTAGTGCCGCTGAATGATTGTCAGTCCGACGGGCTGCCGGGCATCAAGTGGGGCGACGCGGGCACCTGTTACACCTACCAGCCTGGCGACGAGGTAGGCCGCGAGGCCGCTGTCGCTAAGGCGCTGGCGCAGGCCGTGGCTATCGGTGACCTCCCCGCCGACGAAGCGGCCACCGCCGCGCCGGATGAAACCCGCGCGCCCGGTGATGTGGACATGACGCCCACGGAGGCCATCGCCCGCGCCGCCCGCAAGGGGCTGCGCCTGTATGACGAGGGCAAGGCCGGGGACGGGCTGGTGGAGGCGACCGTGCGCGATGCGCGCCGGATGGCGAACCGCGAACCGCTGTCGGAGGACAAGGTGCGCCGGATGCCCGCATGGTGGGCGCGTCACCGTAACGATTGGACGGCGGCCGATACCGAGCCGGGCGAGGAAACGCCGGGGTATGTCGCGGCGCTGCTGTGGGGAGTTGATGCGAAGGACGGCAGCCCCGGTGCGACCTGGGCCGCCCGCAAGGTGCGGCAGTTGGACCGCGCCGAGGATGAAAGGCAACAGGCCGACGAGGCCGGGAAGGACACCGAGGACATGGCGACGCGCGACGGCGAGGGCGCGGAATGGATGACCGCCCGGCAGCGGGCGCTCGCGCACAAGTTGGAAAGCATCGCGGAAACCTTCGGGCCGTGGGATGGCGGCACCGGGGCCGACGGCGCGCACTACATCGCGCCCGCTGATAATCCGTGGACCGATGACGGGCTGGCCTGCTCGCGGTGCGCGTTCTATCGCGGCGGCGGCGGGTGCGAAATCGTCGGGCCGGTGGTGGACCCCGACGGCCTGTGCCGGTTTTGGATTGTCCCCGACCCGAACGCCACGCCCGCCCCGGTCATGGATGCCATGCCCGAGGATGACACGACGACCCCGGCCGAGGATGAGCCTATGGCGATGGACGAAGGCATGACCGGCGAGCGCATGGAGCGCGCCCTGGCACCCGGCCGGATTGAGTGGCGGGCGTCGGGCAGCGGGCCGGAATACCGGACCGTGGCCGGGTATGCCGCCGTGTGGGGTGCCATGTCCGAGGATTTGGGCGGGTTCCGCGAGCGTATCCAGCCCGGCGCGTTCAGCGCGGCGTTGGCATCGGGGCACGACATTCGGTTCCTGATGGGGCACGACATGGACACCGTAATGGCCCGAACGTCTAACGGTAGCCTGGAACTGACCGAGGACGATACCGGCCTGCGCGTATGGGCGCGCATCGCCCTGGACGACCCCGACGCGCAACGGCTGGACGCCAAGTTGCGAAGCGGCGCGCTATCACAAATGTCTTTCGCGTTCACCATGCCCGATGATGGTTCGGGCGAGAGTTGGGATTATGCGGGCGGCGTGCCGCTTCGCACGATTGAGCGGGTGGGGATGTTGTACGAGGTGAGTGCCGTCGGCTCGCCCGCTTACCCCGCGACGGCACTAGCCGCGCGCGCTGGTATCCTTTCCGACGCAATCAAGTATGGCCGCCTGCATCCCGCAGGGGCCGCCGCCACCGCACCGGCCGACCCGGTGGGTGGTTCGTCGCAGGGTTCCCCCCTGGGCACGGCAACCGCAACTGCCAACCGGCGAGCGGCGGCCAAGTGGGCCGGACGCCTCGCCCGTATCCGCAACGAGGTAAACCGTGGATAAGATTTCCGAGGCGCGTGCGGCCGTGACCGCTGCGCTTGATGACATGGAGGCGGCCGTGGAGGCCGTCGCAATGGCCGAGGGTGATGACATTCCCGAGGCCGAGGCGCGTGCAGAGAAGGCCGAGGCCGAGGTGGCCCGCCGTCGCAGCATCGCCGACCGCCTGGCGGCCATCGAGGAGGCGCGTGCAGCGCAGCCGGTGATGGTCCCCGCTACCGACCCGAAGGACGAGGCCGAGGTGCGTGACGTTCAGGTTGCCGTTACCCGTAACGAGCCGACGTATCACCCGGACCGCCCCTATGGGTTTTTCCGTGACCTGTACCACGCCCACAAGGGCGAGCGCGACGCGCAGGACCGGCTGGCCCGGCACCGTGTGGAGCGCGAGGCCCGCGACCTGTCCTCGTCGAACGACACGGGCGGGGCAGATTTCGTGGCGCCTATCTACCTGGAGGAACTGTACGTCCCGGTGCAGCGGCAGGCGCGCGCGGTGGTGAACACCATCCCGACGCTCCCGCTTCCGGATGGCGGCATGACCGTTTCCATGCCGAAGTTGGACACGGGCGTTTCCGTTGCCGCTGCGGCTGACAACGGTTCGGTTTCCGAGACTGACGCCACGACCAGCACGGTCACGGCTTCGGTTCGCCTGTTCGCGGGACAGCAGGACATTTCGGTGGCGCTGTTTGAGCGCACCAACATGGACGCCATCATTATGGCCGACCTCGTGAGCGCATACGACGCCGCGCTGGAGAGCGCCGTTATCAACGGCACCAGCGGCGCCAACTCGCATGTCGGCCTTATTCAGGTGTCCGGCACCAACACCGTCACCTACACCGACGCCTCGCCGACTGCGGCCGAGACTGTCCCGAAGGTGTACGACGCCATCCAGAAGGTTGAGGTTGGCACCGCTGGCCGGTACAAGGCGACGCACATTGCCATGCACCCGCGCCGCGCCGCGTTCCTCGCCGCCAACCTGTCGTCCACCTTCTCCCTGTTTCAGGTGGGGACGTACAACCAGGCGGTTGGCGAGCAGGCCGGTGGGTCGGTCCTGTCGTTCGCGGGCATCCCGGTCGTTACCAGCACCGGCATCCCGACGAACCTGGGCGCTGGCACCAACGAGGACACCATCGTGGTGTACGCCGCCGACACCATGCGTTTCATGGAGGGGCCGCTGCGTACCCGCGTGCTGTCCGAGGTGCTGTCAGGGAACCTGACTGTGCGCCTTCAGGCTTACAGCTATAGCTGTTTCGCGTCAGAGCGCCTGCCCGCTTCCATTTCGGAGATTGGCGGCACCGGACTCGTTACCCCGTCGTTCTAGGGTCTAACGGCTAACGGCTAACGCCGGGGGATGGCTTCGGCTATCCCCCGGCAACGCCGGGAAAGGACACCAGCAGCATGAGCATGACAACCGAGCAGCGCCAGGCCCGCATCGCCGCGCTACTGATTGAGCGCGTGGGATACGAGGCACGGGGCGACAAGGCCCGCGTGCAGGCCGTGGACGAGCAGTTGGCCGCCTACGGGCACGAGGCAAAGACGCCCGCGCAGCGCGCGACGAAGCGCCCGGCCATCAGCACCCGCAAGACCGAAAAGCGGTAACACATGCCCGCCGCCGCCATAGACCTCGTGACCGTTGCCGAGGTGCGCGTGGAGTTGGAAATGCCCGTTTCCGACACATCCCGCGACACGCTGACGCAGGCGGTCATTACACAGGTCAGCCGCGCGATTACGACCTACACCGGCCGATATTGGAAGGTGGAGGCAAACGACAACTCAATGGGCGGCACCACGCGGAAGTTCCGCATACCCGTAGGGTCGTATGTGGTGGACCTGGACCCCTACGAGGTACACAGCACATCGAGCCTGGGGATTACCATCAACGCGGAAGCGGCTGGCGGCGGCACGGGACTGACGCAGGGCACCGATTTCGTGGCAATGCCATACGGCACCACGAACCGCAGCACCTATACCAGCATCACCGTGAGCCGCGATGTGGCCCTGCACGCCGGGGAATACGCGCGCCGGTTCGGGTTCACGGAAGTCACGGTGCATTCATCGCATTGGGGATGGGAGGCCGTGCCCGATGATGTGAAGCGCGCCGCCATCCTCGCGGTAGCGGCCAACATGGACCGACGCCTGGACGCCTTCGCCACCGCGCAGGATTTGGTGGACCCCGACATAGGCATACAACCGCTGCGCGCGGCATCGTTCGCCCTGCCTACGTCATCGCTCGCCCTGCTCGCGCCCTACCGGCGCCACGTTGGGGCGTTTTAGGCCACATGGCGACCACCACCATCACGGCCATGCGCGCGGCCCTCGTCACGCTGCTGCAAGCGCGCGGCGGGCTGTCCGGCGTTCAGATTGGCTACGGGATGCCGCCCGGCGCGCTCCAGCGCGAGCATATCCTGATGGGACTGGTGGAGGCCACGCAGGAATACCGGGCGCTAGGCACCGCGCGCAAGTTTGAGGACTACACCGTGACCGTCCACATTTCGGTCATGCGTGAGGGGACCGACCAGCAGGCCACCGACGAGCGCGCGCTGGTGCTGCTGGCCGAGGTGGAGGCGGCGCTACGCGCTGACCCTACCGTTAGCGGCACCGTACTGACCGCCGAAGTGGGGCGCTACCGTTTGGAGCCGCTGGCATCAGAAAGCACGCGCGAGGCGCGTGTGACATTGGAGATTACAACCCGTGCCCGCATCTAGGAGGCAGACATGGCGCGACTGACATACGGCGGCGACCATGCTGCCGTTTTCGTGGTGGTGGACGGTTCCGCCACCATCGAGGCCGTGAAGGGCGAGCCGGTGGAAGTGCCGGATGACCTCGCGGAGAACCTGCTGACCTCGCCCGTATGGTCCGAGGCGGCGAACATCGAGAAGGCGGCGAAGCCTGCGAAGGCTAAGGCCGCGAAGCACGACGACCCGGCCGACGAGGCCGAGAAGGGGACCGACTAATGGCTATCGGTTCGGGCCTGGGTTCGCAGGTCATGTATGGGGTGGAAAGCACCTACGGCACGGCGGTGGTGCCGACCGTCACGCTGGAAGCGACCAGCGTGGGGCTGGAGTTGCAGGTTGAGTCGCTTATGTCCGAGGGGCTGCGGTCGGGCCTGCGCGTGCAGCGCGGGGACCGCACGGTGGTGAACCGCAAGGGCGTAAATGGCGGTATCGACATGGATATCACGTCGAACGCCCTGGCCCGCTGGCTGGTTCACGCAATGGGCGACTCGCGCGCCATCGGCACCATCAAGTCCACGCCCGCCGCATCGGTGTACCTCTACACGATGCACCTGGGCGACCCGGCATCGCTGGCATCCATGACCATTCAGACCGGCGTTGCCGATATTGGCGGCAACGTGCGCCGCATGGACGCCGCTGGCTGCTACATCACGGAGTTCACCCTGTCGAACGAGGTGGACGGAATCCTGACCGGCTCGTTCACCGTGGACGGCCGCGACTACACGCCGAGCGCGTCGGCTGTCACCAGCGCGGCGTATGCCAGCGGAACCGAGCCGCTGGTGTTCCATCAGGGGGCCATCACCGTGGGCGGGACCGCGTGCCCGCTTCGGTCCTATGAGTTGAGCGTGACGCACGGCTACGACACCGAGCGTTACCAAATCAACAGCACCAGCCTGAAGTCGCGGCCCATCATCAACGCTAAGGATGAAATCACCCTTACGCTGGAAATGGAGTTTGACGGCACGGCTGCCGGGGCCACCTGGGCTACCGACGATTTCGTGTCGCAGTTCCGCGCGGGCACGAAGGTGAGCAACGTCATCGGGACATGGACGGGCGGCACGGCTATTGCCGGTTCGGATTACCCGTACCTGGCGGCCACCGTGCCGCAGGCGGTCATTACCTCGGCCACGCCCACGATTGACGGGCCGGAAATCGTTGGCCTGTCGGTGGAACTGATGGCGACCGACAACGGTAGCGACCAGCCGCTCACGCTGGAGTATCAGTCGTCCGAGAACCTGTCGTAGCAGGGGGAAGGTAGGCGCAGGTCGTGGCACGGTTCGGCAGCCCGGCATTTTCCACAAGTTCCGCACCTAGTACGCGGGTGCATGTGATGGGGCTGGACGAACTGCGCCGCGACCTGCGCGCGATGGACCGCCGCATCGGCGGCAAGGAAGGCATCACCGCGCTGAATAGGGAAATGCAGCGCGCGACCGACCTGGTGGCGAACCATGCGAAAACCACGACCGTGCGAATGGCTGGCATGGTCGGGAATGAGCGCCGCCGCCGCAGCAGTCACACCGGGAAACTGTACGGCAAGCCCCGCAGGGGATACCGGCCGGGGAGAACCAGCAAAGCGATACGCGGCAAGGTGTCGAAGGG
>Ga0222715_10005929_pt1 | contig 10370 bp, 5 predicted proteins | sample C33_9DmetaG_FD_165056 | JGI IMG/M metagenome (GOLD analysis project Ga0222715, IMG submission 165056) | Estuarine water microbial communities from San Francisco Bay, California, United States - C33_9D | ecosystem: Environmental > Aquatic > Marine > Unclassified | place: USA: California... | reverse complement strand
GCCCGGACGCGGCGCGCGACGCCGAGGGCGCGACACGCGCGCGAAGGCGCGACGCGCGCGAGAATTCCGACGAGGGATCGCGCGAATCGGCGCGGGATCGCGAATTCGCGCGATCCGATCGGGTCTCGCTCGGCGCGAGGGCGCGCGCGACGGCGCGCGGAGGCGCGGAGGGGACGCGCGAGGGCGCGCGCGACGACGCGCGCGGCGACGGGACGCGGCGCGCGCGCGGAGGCGGACGAACGAGGCGAGAGAGACGCGACGGCGCGAGGGCGCGCGCGAGACGCCGAGGCGAGCGAGACGAGCGAACGACCGACGCGGACGCGCGATTCGCGACGAGAGCGCGGGCGAGAGGACGCGACGGTGATCGAGCGCGATGGCGCGCGATCGCGGAGGGACGTCGACGTCGGCGGTGGAGGAGACGGCGGAGGAGACGGGGGAGGCGCGACGGCGGCGGTTGCGGGACGAGGACATGCTCGTCGCGCGGGCGAAGGCGATTCGGGAGAAGATAAAGGCGTTGGACGCGCGGGCGAACGTGAAGACGCACGATGATAGCCGGAGGAAGAGTCATTGGGAGTACGTGCTGACGGAGATGACGTGGTTGGCGCGGGACTTCGCGAGCGAACGCGACTGGAAGCAGGAGACGTCGAGGCAGGTGTCGCATCTGGCGGCTTGGTGCGAGGGCGCGCCGAAGGATCGAGAGGAGCAGGAGGTGACCCGGAGGAAGACACGGTGCGCCATGATCGCCGCCGACGTCGCCGAGTTCTGGGCCGAGGCTTGGGAGCGGGCGAAGGAGCGGCCGCTGCCAAACGCGGGCGAGCTCGTCGAGGACGAAGACGAAGGAAGCGAGAACGGCTCGGCGGATGGTGAAGAGGTCAAGATGGAGACGGAGAGCGACGAGGATGATGGGGGTGAAGAGGGTGATGAGGGCGAAAAAATCGGACGTCAAGCGACGTTGACACCGACTGGTGATGCTGAGTTGTCGCCGATCGCGACGCTCGCGTCGACGCCGCCGCCGCCGCCGGGGATGCAAATCATCAACTCTTGGGCGTCGAATAAGCTGTATCTAGCCATGGTGGAGATGAAACGCGATTTGGTGAAGGACGCTATCGAACTGAAGGAGGCGAAAGAGCAGAAGGAGCGCGAGAAAGAGGCCAAGAAGGCGGCGAAGAAGAGCAAGGGGGCGCCAAAGGCGACGCCAAAGCGCGGACGAGGTTCAAAGAAGAAGGACGACGAAGACGCAGACGAAGACGAAGACGCGGACGGTGACGCCAAGGCTGATCGCATCGCGTTGGCGGAGGCCTTAGAGATCGACGGTATGGATCTGGACATGGACCTGTTGGCTCCTCCCACACCGCCGCTCGTGGACGAGTTCATGCCGGTGATTTACGACGCTGTGCCGATGTTGAACGAACGCGCCTTCAGGGAAACGATGCAAATCGAGGCTCAAAAGTTTGCGGAATACGAGCGCAGCTTACGAGGGTGGGAAGAAAACGAGCGCAAGCGCGCGCGCGCGCTCGTCGAAGCGGCTCGTTACCAAGCCGAGGAAGAGGCGCATCGGGAGACGATGGAGCAGCGCCGCGCGTTTTTGGCCGCCGCCGCCGCTCGCGGTCATTACTTCGACGAAGAGGGTTACATGGTGGACATCAAGGGTCGTCGTCGCAAGAACAAGCGTGGAGAGTACATTCAATTCGGTGTTCCCGGTCACGAGGTCGATATGGATTTCGGTGTGCCCATTCCCAAGCGCACTGGACCGATGGACGACAGACGCCGCAGGGAAGCGAAGAAGAAGCGACGCGCAGGTGCCATGCGGTCTTGGTCGCCCATGGAGGACCAACTGCTGTGCGCCATCGTGCACGAATTTGGTTCTAACTGGGCCCTCATCACCGACGCGTTCGCCGCGAGCACACCGATCAAGGGCACGTATCATCGCATCGATCACTGCCGCTGGCGTTTCTCCCATCTCACGCAAGTCGCCGAACAGCAGCAAGACCAAAGAGCCATCGCCGCGCTCGACCTCAACAAAGGCAGCGCGCGGACGCTTATGGCGCGTGCACTTCCGGTGGAGGATGAAACAGTTCGCATTCATTTCGATCGTTCATGCGCCGTCATGGCCAAGCACCTGAAGATTCGAAAAGCAGCAAAGATGGAGCGATTGGGGATGAACAAGAGTCGTCGAAACGCGCCGCATCGATCGTGGCGAGAAGTACAGTCGATCTGCGGACCGACGCAGCAGCCGCTTAGTTTGGCGGATGATAGTCCCGTTGGCGGCGTCACTGGAAACGGTAGTGTCGTGCCCAGTGGTCAGCGACTCGGAACGATGCTGCCGATGGGTGGCGTCGCCTCGGGGCGGTCGGGCGTGCCCTCGTCGGCGGCGGGTGGACTCGCTCGCACGCCGAGCGGGGGGATTCCAGGCTCTAGCGTGCCTGGAAAGAAGGATGCGAAAAGCATGGCGCAGTTCCAACAAATCGGCAGTTACTCCCCAGCCTCGGGTGGGGCCGCGATGCAGCTCGGCGGGATCGGAGGCGCCATGCCAGTGACTGGAAGCAAGTCCCCGGCGCTTGCCCCGGGCTCGTACAATCTCTCCGGCAGCAAGACTCCTCCAGCGAAAAAAACGACGCAGATGAAGCGCAAGGGTAAGAGAAAGTGATAGCACAACAGGTACCATCATAGCAAAAGCGTATTACTTTAATAGAATGAGAATCGTTTTGTATTCACACACTGGCCATAAGAGGCTCTAATTCTAGCTCGAGCACGCTCGTCGGGCTGACGATGTCAAACTTTGCGCACACGTCGGGATGGACGATACCGAACACCCCGATTTTCTTCCCGTTCCGCATGATGTGCGCCTGCCTACCCGGGAAATACGTCGGCTCATTCGATTCTTGGAGCTGATAGCCAAAGTCTGAGCCGTCAAACTTCGCGACGCCGACGACTTGCATGACGCGATCCAACACACCTTGAACGACCTCGAAACCACTTTGAACGTTGCTATAGAGAACCAGTAGTCGCCGAGAGTTACGCGCACCGACGTCCGCCTCGGGATCGAGCACGACCACGTCACCAACTTCGAACAATTTTGCCGGCAACGGCGCATCCTTGTTTGCCCCCAACGCCTTCAGTGCGCCGGGCAACAGGCTGTTACGAGCGACTTGCACATCCAAACTCGACGGGTTGGCTACGATTGCTGCACTGTTGCCGTCATCTTCTCTGAGCACGTTTGCAAAGTTATCGTCGTGCGAGCACAAAATCCATGTCAAGACTTCGCTAAAGCCGCTGCGAGCCACCTCGTCTCGCACAGCGTCTGAAAACTTGTTTATGGGTTGTTGCGACGCGATCGTGTACGTGTTCGGCACCGTACGCGCGATGTTGTTATATCCGTGCGCGATTGCCACGTCCTCGGCGATATCGCAAGGGTGCAAGATATCCGATCGCGTCGGCGGAACCTCCACTCGAAGCGTCGTTTCGTCCGCTCCGAGCTTGGTCGGAAGCTGCATTCGGCACAACAGGGCCGCCATCGTTTGGCGATCGATCGACGTCCCGATGCGCTTATTGATGTAATCAACATCTGCATCGACAAATCGAGTCATAAAATCGGGGTATGTAGTCTCTTTGCCGGTGCAATCGACGACGTCCACCGGCTCAACGGTGAACGGCTCGGCACAGTACTCACTAAACATCGTCACCATCGTGTTCAGCACAATCTTCGCCTTGTTCAAATCCGTCGCCGTGCACTCGATGAAGACATCTTTCGTATCCAAAGTAATTGCCGATTTCGCACCGTTAATAATCGGCGGCAACGACAACACCGTGCCCTCGGAATCCTTCACCACGGGAAACACGGCGCTGTCCTCGATGATGTGCAAAAAGTGCTTCAATTTCTGATCTCCCTTGTAAAACTCCATCAAATCTCGAGCGTTGAACGACTTCTCCTGCTTCAACGGCACAAACTCGATCTCTTCCGGCAACTGCGCTTCGTACGTGAACGGTCCCTTGATCTTCCCCAAGTCGTGCGTCCCGATCGCCACCAAGCTTCGGCGTCGACAAATATTCTGATGCAACTTGTCCTGCAAATCGATGAAACTCTCGTATCGCTCCTTGGTGAACTTCAGCCCTCGAAGCACCGCGCATACGACGAACGGTCTGACCAACATCGCGCTCGGTTTCACCGTCATCCGCTCCCGCGTCCCGCTCGACGGCTCGCGCGCTCGAAACGTCGGCGTCGGCGTCGTCCCTCGAAACACATTCAGCGCGCGCGAGATCCCTTCCAAGCACAGCAAGTCGTACCGATTCGCCGGGATATCAATCTTGTATATCACGTCGTCGCTCTCATCCGCGTTCGCGCTCGTTTTATCGCCGTCTTGCCCTAAAAACTTTGATTTCATCGCGCTTTCCGAAGTCACTTCGTCGAGTTCGATCCCGAACTCGAAGCACAGCTCGTCGAATTCGTCCTCGGTGTACGTCTTACCGAGTCTGGCGAAGAGTTCATCGCGGTTGAGGTTCACCGTGGGCATGGCGAACGCGTGCGCGCGACGTGTTGTGGCGATCTTTCGTCGATGGGGACATCGGCCCTCTGAACTCGAAAATCTGGGGTTTTCGCGCCGACGCGATGAAATTACTGCATACATGCTATAACAACACAGTTTTACAGGATCACGCCGAATCGCTCGCCTTGGCCTTGGCGTCGACGGCGATCTTTGCGTCGGGCGACGGGGCGGCGACGGCGTCGACGGTCGGCGCGGACGCCGACGCGCGCGAAAAGAGCGTCAGCGGCGCCGAGAACGCGGATCGCAAGGCTTCTGGGATGATTTTCGAAGCAGTCGACGGAGGTGGTGTCTCAGCTGCTTCACTAGATTTTGCGTCATCCTTTATCGCACTCGGTTCGGATTCACGCTTGCGAAAATTTTCTCGCCACGCCTCGAGTTTGGCTTGCGCCGCGGATTTCGGTCGCGGGACGACGCCGAGTTTGATGAGCTCGTTGATCGCGACTTCGTCACCGCTTTCGACGACGAGCTCGAGCAGGCGTTGGATAGCGCGCAGGACGGTTTCGTCGTCCTTGTATTTGACGAACGCCGAGGCGTCTGCTCGCACTTCCTTGTAAATATCACCGAGCGCCTTGGAGAGGATCAAATCCGCGGGCATCTTGAGCACCAAATTTGAGTCAGCAATAACGCGATCAACTTCTTCGTTTTCCAGCGCGGCGGCAATACGCTGAACCGGAAGTGAACGAACGTCGATGGAAACCTTACCATCGCTCGCACTCGCGTCGCCGCCCGTCTTCAACGACGAAAAGGCGGTGGTGATGGAGGTCGCGCTCGACGTGATGGTTGAATTCAGTGTCGTCTTCGTTCTGTCAAAGAACGCACCGACGTTTTCCAAACCACTTTTTGCGCTTTCTATGCTCGCCTTGGCGTTTTCTTGAGCGAGCTCTAGACCGCGATTGGTTTCTTTGCGCACCGAGTCCGTGGTTTTTGACGCCCACGTGGACACGGCTTCAGCACTCGACGATACCGCCTCAGCCGTGCTCGCCGTCAACGCCACAGTCCTTTCGCTGATAATCTTAGACGTGCTTAACAACTTTTCAACCGTCGTCGGTAACGGTGTCGGGGTGAGCATGCATCGCACGCCGTCTTTCTCGACTTCGAGCGTCACGCGAATGAAGCCATTCTTTGTCGTCAGCGCCGCCGTTGCGGCGGCGGCGGCGGCGGCGGCGGCGGCTTTCGCCTGTTCCTCCTCTTCCGCCTTCTTCAACCGCATCTTCTCTTCGTGTTCTTCGACCATGGGTAAGAAAATATCGATCGACGACGTCGCGATGTACGTCGTGAACGACGAGTTGATCACTTGCGTTATATCCGCCGTGACCGACGCAAAGTATTTTGGTCCAAATATGAGCGTCGTCAAGCGCTTCGTTGCATCTCGCGAAAACTCTCTATCGAAAACCTTCTTCGCCATCTCCTCCGCTTCGTCGTAAGACATTTTCTTTTGTTGTATAGCGTCAGCCTTTGCGTCGCACGCCGCTTTCATCGCTCGTCGACGACTCTTCAACACAGTGCGGTTGCCAGAATTTAAGAAATCAACCAGCATTTTTGATGCTCGACGCTTAAGATCGTTCCCTTCCGCCACGGCGCGGTCGAGGGCGTCTTGCATTAAAGACGAAATTGAATTGAGCGATCCCCAAGATTCATCGAGCGAAGATGTCGAAGGCGATTTGACATCCACGACGCCGTCGATGTCCATCCGCGGCTTCGCGTCCTCGTCCTCCGACGCCTCGTCCTCGCTCGAAGCCTCGCTCTCAACGTCGTCTTTCATGAAACGAATCACCGGGGACATTTGCAAATTTTCTTTATCCGTCCCCGCCGCGAGCGCGATGGCAGTGGTGATCACCGTCGGATCTAACGGCGACGATCCGCACAGACACGCGAAGAAGAGAGAAATACGAAAGCGATTCATGAAATGCGTCGCGTGCGCGCCCACGGGTCCGGGCGTGAGCCAAGCGAACATGAGCGCCGCGGCGTATTGAATGACGTTGTGTGAGTACACGGCATTCATAAGCGGCGCGCGTTCAGGCTCGGGATACTTTTGAAAATGTTTCCAAGCCATCTCCGGGGCGCCGGGAATGCCCGCCATGGGAACGCCCTCGATCGCCGTCTTGAGGAATTTGTGAATCGCCAGCAACGAAGCCGTTTCGTGGACGCGCGCGAGTGATTCTTTATCCATATTCGACGTTTCGGCGCCGTCGGCGCTGACTTCATCGCCCTTTGCGTCCGCTTCGCTGTCCTTTTTCCCCGCCGACTCGCGTTCGCGCTCCTCGGCGAGCCACTCGTCGTCTTTGCGAAGAAACATCGCCCAAAACTGCGTCTCCTGGCGCATGGCTTCGTATTCAGCGTTTCTGAGTTTTTTCGCTCGACTGTTTCGCCACTGTAATTGCCAATCGTCTAAACGAAGCTGGAAATCTTTCGCCACCGTCTTCTTCCCGCTCGATCCGCTAAACCACCCGCCGGTTTCCGCGTCCACGTGTCCCCCATCCACCGCGCTCAGCCCCTCGCGAGCGCCCTCGGGCACGCAAAACACGTTTTTCCCATCCACGCCCGTCAATTTCACGAGCGCGTCGCGTATTTTGGACGCGCGCACGTTATCCGAGTCCCCCACGCGTTCGCAAACCACGAAAATTTCGCTCGCCCCCAACCGCTCGACGTTGGACGCGATCTCGCCGACCGCACCCTCCGCCCGCGTCCCTCTCAGCGCCTTCTCCGCGCCGATCAAAGACTTATCGCCGCTCCCTCGTCCGTTCGCTCGCTTCGGTTCCGGCCACTGCGTCGTCTTTTCGTTCTCTTCGCCGCCGTTCGCGTCCTCGCTCGTCGCCGGCGCGTCCGCGTTCGCCCTCGCCCCCCCCTCCGTCCCCATCTCGCGCGTCGACGCCTCCGCGGACACGACGAACACGATCCCATCGCACGTCATCCACAATTTCGTCCCCGTCGCGCCATCGCGCGTCGTCCTTCCCTCGCGTTCGACGTCGACGCCGTCGTCGAGCGCCGTCCCGTCCAGCGCGTCCCTCGCGTCGTCCCCCGCGCCGCCCTCGCGCGCGTCCGCGCGCGCCGTCTCGCCGCGCGCGCGTCCTCGCGCGTCCGTGACCCCCAACCGCGGTCGCGCCTCGCACGCCGCGACGATCTCGCGCAGCGCTCGCGATCGCGCGCGCGATTCTCGACACTCGGGAAAGCACTTCGCGTCGTCCGCGAGCGCGCTCTGCGCGCGCGCGTCGCGCCGCAGCGCGCGCAGGTCATCGCGCGCGTCCTCGCGCGCGTCGCGCATGCGCTCGCGCGCGCCCGTCGCGCGCGCGCGACGTCGTGTGACGATTCGCGTCGCCACGCATGGTGTTACGCGTCACTCCGTCGCGCGCGAGCGCGCATGCGCGCCGCGAGCGCGCCCGCGGCGACGCGCGCGAGGACGCGCGCGACGCGCGCGCGCCGTCGCGCGTCGCTCCATCGCGTCGCGGCGCGATTCGAGGACGAATCGAATCTCGAGCGCGAATTCAGCGACGCCGTTCGAGCGCGACGACGCGTCGTCGTGCCGCTCACGGCGCGCGAGCGCGCGCAGCTCGCGGGGGCGTGGAGCGAGGAGTGTCGGACGATCGGGCTCGCGCACCTCGCGCGGTGCTTTCGCGCGCGCGCGAGCGAGACGAGAGGCGACGACGACGCGCGAGACGACGCGCGAGACGACGACGACGACGACGACGACGACGACGACGAGTTGGATTGGAACGCGTGATGGCGCCGCGCGCGCACGTGGTGTGCTTCGACGCGAGCGATGGGACGGAGGCGCGGGCGTGGGCGACGCGCGTGTTTCCAGAGATCGGCGAGACGCGCGCGACGACGCTGACGAGGACGAAACCGGCGGAGGCGACGAGCGGCGACGGGACGTATCGCTGGCGAGGCGATCATAAACGAACGAGCGAGTGCGGAAAAATGCGGGACGCGGTGTGCGCGGAGGTGCTGCGAACGTCGACGACGCGGGTGGTGGTGGTGTGCGCGAAATCGGGAGGGACGGCGACGACGCGAGCGACGCAGGCGTTCGCGGCGTTTCGAAGCGCGCTGCCGGCGGGCGTGGACGTCGGCATCGCGCTCGCGCGCGGCGCCGCACCGACGAAAGCGTCGTGTTTGAGGGCGAATCTGCTGTTTAACGCCGTGGTCGCGCGTTGCCCGGCGCGAAGGCTGTATCCGAGTCGACGCGCGCGGTCTGGAGACGAAGACGAAGAGGAGCGCGCGAGCAGAACGTGGCATCGAGAGCACGCGCGCGCGATCGCGATCATCGCCGATCGCGTCGAAGACGACGGTGACGTGCTCATCGCGCGCGCTCGCGAGCGATTTGTGATCGACGGCGATCCCATACAGCGCTTGACGCTGTCCATGGCGGAGCAACTCGCGGATGTGAGCGACGCCGTGCGCGCCTTCGTGCAATCGCGCGGGTTAAACGTGACTTTGCGCGAAGGCGTGACCGCGCGATTGAAAGCGTCCACGCCCGAACGCTGGTGTACTGGGGGGTACTCGGCGCATCATTACGTCGCCGCGGCGCCGCAGCCGCACGGCGTATATTACGAGCTCGAATTGACGGATTCCGGCATCGCCGTCGGCTACGTCGCGATGAGCGCTTTGCAGAGCGACGAAACCGCGGCGGAGGCGTATCCGTTTTCTTCCCCAGATACCGCGTTCACCACTGCACAAGTGGATCGACTGTGCGTGCTTCCCGAATACCGCGGCGCCGGCGTCAAGGAGGCATTGCTCCGCGACGCTTGCGACGGTTATCACGAATTGGGATTACCCGTACGAATCAAGACGGCGAAAGAAACCGTCGTGTCGAGTTTTGAAAAGTGCCACCTCTTGGCGTTTGAGCGTGTCAAAGATCCGACGGCAAAGGGGGTGGAGAAGCGTCGTGGGGCGAAGAAGGTTGTAGTGTTACCAAAGACGGACGAGGATCGATGGACCGTCGACGGCGACGATTCGCGCGATTACGACTCTGATTGGCGAAAATTACAGACGGTGGCAGCGCGGATGGGCGAAAAGAATCCGCTCGCCGTGTTCAACGCCGCGCTGAATCGCTCGACGCCGGACACCACGCCGCGCGCCACGCGTCAAATGTTGACCGCGGTCGAAGGCGTCTCCGTCTTTGACGCTTACGCGGAGCGAATCGTGACGACAGCCTTGCGTCAAAAAAGTTACGCGGCGATGTACGCGACTTTGAGCGACGCCATGCCATTTCGGGACGATATTTGTCGTCGCGTCATCGCCGCTCTCGACTCGAGCGACGACGAAACCATCGCCGGCGCCGCCGAATTCCTCACCGAACTTTGGCGCGTCGGCGCGGCGACGGAGGAAGAATTTCTGTCTGGAATATTCCGCGAGGGATCGCTCGACGAATTCGCGCGCGTCGAAATCGCGTTCAACGCGTTGTTACGATTCGGCGACGCGCTACGAGACGCGGAACCCGCGCGGGCGTACGTCGCCGCGTGCACGCCCGACGGTCGACGTGATTTGAGCGCGCGCGGCGCGGCGGCGCGTTTGATTTTTCTCGCGGAGGAAGTCCACGCGTTCGTAGAGACCGGGCACTCGGGCGCGAATCGGCGCCATTTCGGCGCTCGATCCGCCGCCTCGAGAGCCGACGCGCACGACGCCGCGCGGGAGGAGTTGAAATCTTTGCGCATCGTGTACGACGACGGCGGCGAGGAGACGGCGGCGATTTTGCGCGGCGAGCGCAAGGGCTGGGTGTTTTGGTACGTCGGTTCGCCCGTGCGTTCGCGCGCGCTCGACGGCCCGCGCGCTTTTCGTTTCGTCGCCGACGGTCGGCGTCGTTTCGTCCCGGTGTAATTTTACCAAGTTTTA
>Ga0222715_10005918_pt1 | contig 10380 bp, 8 predicted proteins | sample C33_9DmetaG_FD_165056 | JGI IMG/M metagenome (GOLD analysis project Ga0222715, IMG submission 165056) | Estuarine water microbial communities from San Francisco Bay, California, United States - C33_9D | ecosystem: Environmental > Aquatic > Marine > Unclassified | place: USA: California... | reverse complement strand
ACAAGACCAGCAATGCGAGTACTAACCGCAGGCACTCTCTGAGCTTGCATCCATGATCTCATGCCTCCACGACCATTTTCTGGACGACCAGCTACTCTCGACACCCCATTTATACTTCCTATACTTCAGCAGCCAGGCTATGATCCATCTCGAAGAACGATGTAGTCAGAGGGGGAGGTTATTGAAATAAATTGAGCCATGTACGGTCGGATGACTTACCCATATCGCGCTAGGCATGCCCTAACCGGACTAAAGAGTGCGTTGCTGCACCTTACAATCACGCTCTCAAAAAGTACGTCAAAGCAATATCCACTGGTAATTCTCTCGTTTATAGCCGCAATTGATCACAACCTATTAATGAAACACTCGCCCTTCAAGCTGCCCGGCGGCCGTCGAACTTTGCTGGATAACCGATGACATCTGGCGTTCTTTCAGAACTGGTGGCGGTGCGCTATGATACTTGGCTATGACCAAGCGCTTGTTTACAGTTCTGATCTCCCTAGCGATCGCCTTCCAGTCGGTGATGTCGCTTGCCGATGTGGATCAGCAACATTACTCGGAAGCGCAACATCACGAGTATCTTCACGACGTGGCGGAGCTGGAAAAGCCGGATCCTGCCGACACACCTTCCCCAAAAAACCCGATGCATTCGGAACACTGCCACCATGGCCACAGTTGCTTCCACGTGGTACTAATGGTCAATCTCACAGATATCCCCGGATTGGCGATGGAAATGCCGTCTACAGATTTCCAAGCCAATTTTACGACTGGCGTTCGAGCGTCGCTTTACCGCCCCCCCATCTCCTGATCCTACGAAACCCTTCCCCGACCGGGGAATACCTGTCGTTTAGCTTCTCGTAGGAGCAGTTCTATGCTTTTCAATTTGCCATCGAAAGATGGACGGCGCGCTATGTCGTGCCACCTGGTTATCCAGTCACTTTTTATTTTTGCCTTGGCAGTCAATCCGTCTGTCACCCTCGCCCAAGGGTCTGGTCTTTCGCTGTCGGCGGCCCTAGCGCAGACCATGGCGCAGAATCCTGGCCTCAAGGTATTTGATCCACGATTTCAGGGTCTCGACGGTCTCCGTATCACCGCAGATCAGAATCCTGCCCTGATCGCTGGGGTGCAGGTGGAAGATTTCCTCGGCAGTGGCAATCTGCAGGGGGCCGACAGTGCGGAATACACCCTGTCCCTCTCATCCGTCCTCGAGCTAGGGGGCAAACGTGAGTCGCGCGTCAGCGTCATTGATTCACGCCTCAACTTGGTCGAGGCCGAGCGCCGGGCCGAGACCCTCGACGTGCTGGGTCAGGTCACCCAGCGCTTTGTCGCGACCCTGGCTCTGCAGGAAAAGCTCCAGCTGGCCGGAGAGGCGGTCGCGCTGGCCGAGACTACGCACGACATCGTCGCACATCGCGCCAAACAAGGGGCCACGCCGCAGGCCGAGGTGTTGCGGGCCAAGGCTGCGCTGACGAGGCGTCGCATCGAACAGTCCCGTCTGCAGGCGGAATACCGGAGCCGGAAGATGGCTTTGGCATCTCTGTGGGGGGATACCGCGCCGGGCTTTGCAAAACTTGAGGGCGACCTGTTCCGGTCCGATGCTGCCGACAGCTTTGAAGCCCTGTATCAGCGCGTCAGCGAGAGCCCCTCTATCGAAGTCTATGCCAGCGAAGAACGCCTGCGCGAGGCGGAGATTCAGCTGGCGCGCAGTGAGTCAGAGAGTGACATCCGTTGGCAGGTGGGAATTCGACGTCTAGAGGGCATTGGCGATACCGCGCTGACTGCCGGGTTCTCGATCCCGTTGTTTGCCAAGCAGCGCAGTCGCGGAGAGGTGAAGGCAGCGATGGCGCAGCGGAACGAAGTTGAATACCGCCGGACGGATGCGCTGCTACAGCTTCGTTCGCGGTTGTTCGATGCCTACCACATGCGACAGCAGAGTATTGAAGCAGTAGAGCAGATCCGCAACCAGATGCTTCCCGACCTGACCCAGGCGCTCATCCAGACCCGCGAAGCCTACGAGAATGGGCGCTACAGCTATGTGGAATGGACCGCCGCCCAGCAGGATCTGCTCTCCGCACAGCTAGCCCTGGTCGATGCCGCCACCACGGCGCTTTTCAATCAAGCGCTGATCGAACAACTCACGGCACAGCCCCTCGCTGACCGTTAAAAAACAGGATCATTATCATGAATTCCATCCAATTTTTATTCGTACTTGTCTGCTCGGGTGCGCTGGCTTCAGCATCGCTCCGTGCGGCTGAAAGTAAGGGCACAGGGCAACATGCCGCACAAATATCTCCCCAGATCGCAAAGGAAGTGGGTATCCAAAGCACAACGGCTGGCGCAGGTACCCTAGAGCGCATCGTCGCCAGCTATGGCCGACTGGTTCCGGATCCCGACGGGATCACTCAAATACGCGCACGGTTCCCCGGTCAGGTCACGAACGTTCGTGCCAGGCTCGGTGATGACGTCAAAGCCGGCGACGTACTGGCCACTATCGAGTCCAGCGACAGCCTTCAACCCTACACAGTGGAATCCCCCCTCGATGGCACCGTGATCCAGCGCAACGTGAACGTGGGCGAACTTGCAGACGCACAAATGCTGTTTACCGTTGCCAGACTCGACCCTCTCTGGGTGGAACTGAAAATCTTTCCGGGCCAGCGACGCGATATCGCTATCGGGCAAACGGTACACATTGACACCGGCCATAGTCAGCACGAGGCAAGAATCCGCAATATTGTGCCGTCGCGTGACAACTCCCCTTACGTCATTGCCAGGGCTGAAATTGAGAATGCCAGAGGCCTGCTTTCACCGGGGGCACTGGTGTCAGCACGTATTGTGGTAGAGCGCATAGACGCGCCGCTGGTGATCGAGAGCCGTGCCCTGCAATCACTCGATGAGTCGCGGGTCGTGTTCGTTCGCAAAGGCGATGTCTTTGAAGTACGACCTGTCGAGTTGGGCCGCACGGATGGCCGACTCACCGAAGTGCTTTCCGGCCTGATCCTTAACGAACGCTATGTGGTAGACAACAGCTACCTCATCAAGGCAGACGTCGAGAAATCCGGCGCAGAAGCCGTCCACTAGGAGGAGACCACTATGATCGACGCTATCGTGCGCCTCTCCGTGGACAGGCGCTATTTTATGTTATCACTCATTCTGGTACTCATCGGTGTCGGCGTCTGGAGCTTCCAGCGCCTGCCCATCGACGCGGTGCCGGACATCACCAACGTCCAGGTACAGATCAACACCCAGGCACCGGGTTACTCCCCCTTGGAGGCCGAGCAGCGCATCACATTCCCGGTGGAAACGGCGCTGTACGGTCTGCCCAATCTGTCCTACACCCGCTCTCTGTCTCGCTATGGCTTGTCCCAAGTGACCGTGGTGTTCGAGGAAGGCACGGATATCTATTTCGCCCGTAATCTGATCAATGAGCGCCTCGGCGCGATCAAGAGCGTGCTCCCACCTGGCCTGGAGCCGGAAATGGGCCCCATTGCCACGGGGCTGGGCGAGATTTTCATGTACACAGTGGATGCGCTGCCCGGCGCCACCCAGGACAACGGCGAGCCCTGGGATGCCACGGCCCTAAGGGAGGTGCAGGACTGGATCATCCGACCACAGCTGGCGCAGGTGCCCAGCGTGATCGAAATAAACTCAATAGGCGGCTATGACAAACAGTATCACGTCACGCCCTCCCCGAGAAAACTGCTGGAATTCGGCATCGGCCTCGAGGATTTGGTGGTGGCGCTACAGGCCAATAACGCCAATCGCGGCGCGGGGTACATCGAACGTAATGGCCAACAATTACTGGTGCGATCGCCCGGTCAGCTGAAGACTATCAGCGATATTGAACAGCTGGTCGTCGCGAACCGCGGCGGCGCACCCGTAAAGATAGAAGACGTCGCCGAGGTCGCTATCGGCAAGGAGTTGCGCACCGGCGCTGCCACCCGTGACGGCGTGGAAACAGTGCTGGGTACCGCCATGATGTTGATGGGGGAGAATTCCCGCAGCGTGGCCCGGGCTATCGCTGAGCGGCTGGAAAAAATCCGTCCTTCGCTGCCCGAGGGCGTGCGCCTGGAAACCGTGTATGACCGCACCACGCTGGTGGACAAAGCCATCGCGACGGTGGAGAAGAACCTCCTCGAGGGCGCGCTGCTCGTCATCGTCGTGCTGTTCCTGCTGCTGGGCAATCTGCGGGCCGCCCTGATCACCGCAGCGGTGATTCCCCTGTCGATGCTTGCCACCATCACCGGCATGGTCAGGACCGGTGTTTCTGCCAACTTGATGAGCCTGGGTGCGCTGGATTTCGGACTGATTGTCGATGGTGCCGTGATCATTGTGGAGAACTGTATCCGGCGATTGGCCGGTGCCCAGCAGGCCAACGGCACGCTGCTGCCGCTCAAGGAGCGCCTGCAGCTGGTGTACGAAGCCACGACCGAGGTGATCCGTCCGAGTCTGTTCGGGGTGGCGATCATCACCGTGGTTTACATCCCTATCTTCTCCCTCACCGGTGTGGAGGGGAAGATGTTTCATCCCATGGCCGCCACCGTGATCATGGCCCTTCTGTCTGCCATGGTATTGTCGCTCACCATTGTCCCCGCTGCGGTCGCGATACTCTTGACGGGCAAGATTCGCGAGAACGAGAGCGCGGTCATCCACAGTGCCAAATGGTTTTATCGCCCAGCGCTTGAAGTGGCTCTGAAATTCCGTTGGTCGGTGCTGGGCGGCGCCGGCGCCTTGCTGGCAACCTGCCTCTGGCTGGCAACAACCCTGGGATCGGAATTCGTACCGCAACTCAACGAGGGTGACATGGCGGTGCAGGCCATACGCATCCCGGGCACCGGTCTGGAGCAGTCGATTGCGATGCAGCAGCAGCTTGAGGGACGCATCAAGGTAATTCCGGAGGTGGCGAAGGTATTCGCGCGAATCGGCACGCCAGAGGTGGCGACAGATCCCATGCCGCCGAACATCGCGGACAGTTTCGTGATTCTCAAACCCCGAGAGCAATGGCCCGACCCGGACAAGCCCAGGGATGTCCTTATCGCGGAGATCAAGGCGTCAATAGAGGAATTACCAGGCAACACTTATGAGTTCACCCAGCCCATCGAGATGCGATTCAACGAACTGATCTCCGGCGTGCGCGCGGATTTAGCCATCATGGTATTTGGCGACGATCTGGATCAGCTGCTGGCGTCTGCCAACGATGTCCTTGCTGTTGCGGAATCCATCGACGGTGCTGCAGACGCACGGGTCGAGCAGGTCACCGGCCTGCCGATGTTATCGGTGCACCCCAAACGCATGGCGCTGTCTCGCTACGGCCTGAGCGTGAATGATCTACAGGACCTGGTCGCTGCTGGCGTGGGTGGCGAAAATGCGGGCCTTATCTACGAAGGCGACCGTCGCTTCCAGCTTGTGGTTCGGCTGCCCGAGGGCATTCGCCGGGATGTGGACAGCCTGGGAGACCTGCCGGTTCCCCTGCCGGGAGGCGGCTATATACCGCTGTTTGAAGTCGCCGAGCTGGAACTGGCCCCCGGCCCTAATCAGATCAGTCGGGAAAACGGCAAACGACGTGTGGTGGTCACAGCCAACGTCCGGGGCCGGGACCTGGGTGGCTTCGTTGAGGAAGCCAGGGAAAAGATTCAGCTGGAAGTCGACCTGCCCGCCGGATACTGGCTGGAATATGGCGGTACCTTCGAGCAGCTGGAATCTGCTAGCCAGCGGCTGGCTATTGTTGTGCCCATAACCCTGGTTATTATTGTAGCCCTGTTGGTCATGGCCTTCGGGTCTTTCAAAGACGCGTTGATCATCTTCAGTGGTGTCCCCCTGGCACTCACGGGTGGTGTCCTCGCGCTGTGGTTGCGGGGCATGCCGTTGTCGATTTCAGCCGGGGTAGGCTTTATCGCCTTGTCGGGCGTGGCTGTACTCAATGGTCTGGTGATGGTGGCGTTCATTCGCGACCTGTGGCGCCAGAACGGCGATCTTGCGGTCGCGGTGGTGGAAGGCGCTCTGATCCGCCTGCGACCGGTACTGATGACCGCGCTTGTGGCAAGCCTTGGCTTTGTGCCGATGGCGCTGAACACAGGTACCGGCGCAGAGGTGCAGAGGCCGCTGGCCACGGTCGTCATTGGCGGTATCATCTCGTCAACGCTGCTGACGCTGTTCGTGCTGCCGATTCTTTATATCCTGCTGCACAGGAAAGACTCGAGCGTGTAGCGAACCGGTTAGATCCCGCCTCCACTGGCTGTATCGGGGGCGGGGACTAACAGGCAGGGGCCGTAAGTCCTCTGACAGCGAATTCACCTATGGCTACCGACGGCTGACTCGGCTGGTGCGCCCGAGCGTTTATCGCAGGTTCGCAGTGTTGCGAAAAAAAATGGCCATGTGAAAGACGAGAGATGGTGATTGAAATCAAAGCCAGCATCCGCGAAACCTTGCGGGACGATGTCCGCGACGCACCAAACGAATTGGAGGTTGTCACGGACATCGCTGTGGTCACTCGCAGGACCTATGACCACGCCGTGAGGAACGTTGGTTTCAAGCAGATTGAGAAGACCGAGCTGGAGGCCGACAACGCCGAGTAGCAGGTCGTCGACTGTGTTGTCCCGAATGCCACGACCGGGGAGGGAAAGCCGGGAGACGGTCGGGTGTTTGTCACGCAGCTCAAGCGAGCGGTGACGATTTTCGACGGCGCAAGCGCGGATTAAGTCGGTACAAAAAGGATGGCAGTATTGAACCAAAAAAACGCCTGGCCGGGGTGGCCGGGGTTTTGGATTGAACACGAAACGAGGTAAATCCAGTGAGCCACGACCACGTTAATATCTCAGATGAATCCAATGATAAGCGAGTTGCTGTCGCCATCTGGGCGAACGGGATCCTGACCCTCGTTCAGATTGCGGGCGGCATTTTTTCCGGCAGCCTGGCTTTGATCGCTGATGCCCTGCACAACTTTTCCGATATGGCGTCGCTCGTCATTGCCTTTGCGGCGCGGAAAGTTGCGCGGCGCCCGGCCGATGCGCGAATGACCTTTGGCTATGGCCGGATCGAAATCGTGGCTGCTCTAATCAACTACACGACCCTGATTCTGGTGGGTGTATACCTGATCTACGAAGGCGTCATGCGGATGTTCGATCCACCGGCTGTTCAAGGCTGGGCCGTGGTTGTACTCGGCTCCGTGGCGCTGGTCGTGGACACGCTCACGGCGTGGCTGACGTACTCCATGCAAAAAGGTAGCGTCAACATTCGCGCGCTTTTTCTACACAACCTCTCTGACGCGCTGGCTTCCGTCGCGGTTATCGTGGGCGGAACGCTGATCCTTTTGTACGAAGCGTCGTGGGCGGATCCGGCAATAACTATGAGAGTTTGAAGCCTATCTCAAATGCGGTCGCCTCGAGCACGGGTTTCTTCGCGTGCGTTGCGATACGTGCCACTTCGAGCGCCTGGTGGCGTTTTCTTGTAAGAAGCGAGGATTCTGTCCCAGCTGCGGTGCCCGTCGCATGGCCGAGACTGCGGCACTTCTCTCGGACGAGGTATTTCCCGATGTGCCATTGCGTCAGTGGGTGATCAGTTTTCCGTTTCCCCTACGGTACCTGTTCGCTGCCCATCCCCATGCAATGGGTAAGGTCCTGGGAATCGTTCATCGGGTTATCTCGAGCCACCTGATCCATAAGGCTGGACATTCGCTCAAGGAGGGCGCGACCGGGGCCGTAACGCTGATTCAGCGTTTTGGTAGTGCACTGAACTTGAATATTCACTTCCATATCCTGTTTCTGGACGGCGTCTACGTGTATCGCGACGATCGTCCGCCCCGCTTTCAACGCGTCAAGGCACCGAACAAAGACGTGTTGGAGGAGTTGATTCAACTGATCAGCCAGCGTGTAGGTCGCTGCCTCGAACGCCAGGGTTTGCTGGAACAGGACACCGAGAGCGCCTGGCTGGATCTCGACCCTGCTGAAGACAACGATGCTATGCCCCAGATCCTAGGCAGTTCCGTCTCCTACCGGATCGCCGCCGGCCCACAGCAAGGGCGCAAGGCCTTCATGATTCGCACCATCCGCCCGCTGGACCGACCTGACCCCGGACTGGAGCGAGTGGCCAAGGCGAATGGGTTCTCCCTGCACGCGGGGGTGAGCTGCGAGGGAAAGCAGAAAGACAAACGCGAGCGCTTGTGCAGGTATATTGCTCGCCCCGCCGTAGCCGTTCCCCGTCTCTCACTCAGTTCCACCGGCAAGGTGGTCTATACCCTGAAGACGCCCTACCGGGATGGGACAACACAGGTAGCATTCGAGCCGGTGGATTTCATAGCGCGGTTGGCTGCTCTGATACCGAAGCCGAGGGTCAATCTCACCCGCTACCACGGCGTCCTGGCTCCAAATCACCGCTGGCGAGGGATGGTCACACCAGCCAAACGCGGCAAAGGAGTGAAACGAATCGCCAATACTGAAGTTCGCTCACCCGCTGAACGGCACGTCGCGATGTCCTGGGCGCAACGCCTAAAGCGGGTTTTCAATATTGACATAGAGGCCTGTGGCCGGTGTGGCGGGTCGTTGAAAGTCATCGCTTGCATTGAGGATCAGGACATCATCGACAGGATCCTGGCTCACTTACGTGATAAAGAGCTGGCTACCCCTTCCCTACCGCTACTGACACCACCATCTCGAGCACCCCCTGAGACATTGCCTCTTTTCGCTGGGAAGGATTCCAGTTCAACAGCACTCAATCAGCAAGGAAGCCACTGAGGAATTCGTTGGTATACAGTTGCTCGTGCCGGGTTTCGAAGGTGAGTGAAAAAGATCTACAAGACCACCAATGCGAGTACTCACCGCAGGCACTGCCCGAGCCTACATCCACGATCTCCTGCCTCCACGACCGCTTTCTGGACGGCCAGCTACTCCCGAAACCCCATTTATACTTCTTATACTTAGCACCGTCGGATTAAAGTTTTTCGTAATACCCAGTGGCGAACGGACCCGGACTCCCGCCGTGGCATTCGCTGCGGGAATCACGCCCTCGCGACTTGTGAAAGAAGACGCGTTGATTGTGTTCGTCGGCGTCACCTGATACTGACCGTTAGTCTGCCGGGCCTGCACCTCGACCAACACCGTACAACTCCCCCCCGCAGGTACCGTGACATCGCTCACAGCGACCTGCGCTGCTGCACCCGAAGTGAGGTCGGCAGTGCCTCCGCCGGAGATACACGTTCCCGTCGCGGCAGTTCCTGTAGGCTCTATGGCTGCACCACCTGCGCCACTGATGGGAAACACATCCGTCAGGCCGACATCCGTCAAGTCGATGTTGTTATCGGGGTTATTGATCGTAATAGCCAGCGTTCTTGTCGCGCCGTTCAGCACCAGGAGGTTGTTCGCGCTGAATGCCTTACTCATAGTAGGCCGGGACACAGCCTGCACCGTGATGGCCTGCGGGCCACCGGTTGCGTTGGTACCTTGATCCGAATCCACATCCCCGGCCGCCACTTCGAGATTCAGGGTTGTACTGCCGCCATCGGTAGTGAAAGCCCTTACCGAAAGATCGACATAGCATTCACCCGAACCAGCGACTCCATCCTGCCTTGCAGGAATCTCGACACCGCTAACGACTATTGTCGGCTGACCCGGGGTAACTGTCAGCGTACCAGCGCTGCAATCGCCGGTTAGTCCCGAAAAACCATCGTCAATAACCAGGCCCGCCGAACCCAGCGTCGAAAAACCACCGTTGTAATTAACGCCAGTAATGGGATTTGCTGTGGAATTGTTAATAAGGGTTATGCGAAGCGCGGTAGGCTCCCCGGGAAACACAGTAGTAGGCGCAGATGGGCCGGGATTCACCGTGACGTTGAAATCAGAATTAACCTGCGCCGTCGCAAATCCGCTGACAAGGGCCAGCCACAAAAGTAACAACGCGCGAAGGCACTTTTGGCAAGTCACCGAGGCTTCTTGGCGCGCTGGCGCTGGTGTTTTGGGCGGTTTTGGCGTTGCTGGCCTTTTGTGCATTGTGCGTCCTTCAAGTGCGGGGTCACCGAGAGGCAAAGTGCAAGCGCTCAATTCACTTCCAAAACTCTCTGCTAGCTTACATTTTCATTAATTACAGTATGTTAGCGCATTTTCTTCGGCAAACCTCTGCAATTATTGTGCACGAACCCGCATGTTTGCCTGTTTTTTGAACAAAAATATGAAGGATTTGTAACAAAAAGTGCGAACTTACGGATTTACGCTGCCAGAACTAAGCATAGCCTTGCGGGGCGACCGCCCTTAACTATACCATCTGGACGGTTTAGTTAAGAGCGCAGGCCATGCGGAGCAACAACAAGCGAACCCAAGTCCTTGAGGCGGCACTCTCGGTCGTTGAGGATCACGGCGCCAACCACCTCACCATGGATGCGATAGCAGCCAAATC
>Ga0222715_10005913_pt1 | contig 10385 bp, 8 predicted proteins | sample C33_9DmetaG_FD_165056 | JGI IMG/M metagenome (GOLD analysis project Ga0222715, IMG submission 165056) | Estuarine water microbial communities from San Francisco Bay, California, United States - C33_9D | ecosystem: Environmental > Aquatic > Marine > Unclassified | place: USA: California... | reverse complement strand
ACCAGCGACTTCTTCGAAAGCCACACCAGTTCTAGTTGCAACGAATTTTAATGTGATAAAGTTAATACTTCTAGCAGGTTTTACAAAAATCTCCGCTAAAAATTCATTTCTATCAATTACTTCGCCTGTGTTGTTAGTTTCATCACACACTACTAAAAAGTCTGTGATACCTCTTCGACCTTGTACTTCTCTTAGGAAAGGTTCTACAATGTTTCTAAAGTTCGCTCTTGTAAATTCATCATTGAACTCAAAAAGTTGGAACTTAGAAGCAGTTGATACTGCCTTTTCTAAAGTGATGAACAGTCTTCTTACATTAATTCTGTCAAATGCTGACGGAGTTGAAAGACCTGTTTTGTCACCAAATAGTACTGTACCTTGACCAGGCATAGTTACTACAGGATTAACTCTTGCAGGATATAATTCATCTCTTTGTGCTTTTGAAGGATTGTAAGCAAGTTTAACTGCACCTCTGATAATACCTCTGTTCAATCCAGCAGGTGAGAACCAACTGTCTGCGATTAAATCAGTTCTAGCTGCTAAACCAGCGATATCACCGTTTAGTGGTACATATCTGTAAACGTCATTGTATCTGTCGTACATGTATTTGTAACCAGAGTCAAATACAACATATGAACTTGATCTGATTCCAGAAAAGAAAGATTTAACGTTAGATGTTTGAGTTGTTGAGTTTGCAACATTCACAACATCTGCTCTTTCAGGTGAACAGAATACGATAGCGTCTTTTCTATCTTCAGCAACTGTGATTAGGTTATCTATATGAGTAGCGTCGCCTTTACCAGCTATGATTAAACCAACATCAACTGTTTCACTATCTGCAAATTTTTCGTAAGCAGTTTTTAGTTGAGCAGTTGAAGCAGTTGAACCATCTGCACCAGCAGACATACTCTCTAGTGTAGGTGTAGCAACATCTGTGAAAGTTAATCCAGCAGCCGCTGTACCCCAGTTTGTACCAGATGAATTGTGATCCATCCAATAAATGTAATTTGATTTATTGTAGATTACATCTGGATAGTAGTTTGAATCACCTTGTGGAGTTTTTGCGTCTGAAGCTTTTGATAACTTAGAAAAAGTTTCAATAACTTCACCTGGAGTACCTGAGATACCACCATCTTCGTCAATAACCACAACATGTAATTCATCATTTGATCCGCTTCTGTCTGAAACGTATGCTGAAGTTCCTGGAGCACCATCAACTTGATCGTAATATCTCCATCTTCTTCTTACGTTAGAACCATCGGCAACAGCAGTATGTAAACCACCTGTACCTGTTTCTTTTCTTACAAAAGTTATATCATTTGTTGATACAGCTGTAATTCTATATTCGTACCCGCCAGCTTCACCAAAGTTGATGAGATCGCCAACGTTAAAACCAGTTCCACTTGTAAATGTAATGGTTGTATCTCCAACAGCAGTTGAAGCGTCGTTTATAGTTGTTTTATCTACTTCTTCATAAGCAGTAGCACTTGGACATGTAGAAACTTGTAAATTGTTTCCCCATGCACCAGCAGTTCTAGCTGCGAAATTTCCAACAGCGCCTTGACCTGTTGAATAATTGTCTTGGTAATCTTCGGTATTCTCAATTAATATACCAGTTCCACCGGTACTTGCATTGAGTAAACCTGTTTGGGTTGCTCGTACAACTCTTAATGCGTTAGAGTATGATAGGAAGTTTGCAGCCGAAAAGAAAGACTCAAAGTTATTTGAATCTGGTTTTCCGAATGTGTCAACCAACTCTTGTTCACTAGAGATTGATATTATCTCGTCAATTGGACCTTTTCTGAACTCGCCAGCAAAAGCACCTATTGATGTTGATACGGCAGGAATGATTCTTGTTAAATCTCTTTCCTGTACGAGAACACCTGGTGATACTTGAAATGCCATAGGTTTTCTCCTCTATTTTTTAATTAGCTAATTATCTACCTCAAATATTCGTAAGTTTTCTTACGCCCATATTTAAATTTGTTTACATTGATATTTATAATAATTTAAAACCTAGTAACATTTATTCACATAAATTGATATTCCTAGGTGATTCGGTACGTCTAAATATAACGATTAATCAGAACATTATTGACGATACTGATATGCAATAGTAAGGAGAGCATATGCAAAAACTATTATTAATCGCAGCTTTAGTGCTGTTTTCATTTAAAGCACAGTCTGAAATCTCAGGCTCAGTAGGAGTTGACTTCAAAAAAAATACAACAACTGATAATATCTACGCAACAAAAGACGTTGATATAGATATTTCAAGTGATGTAGGATTCGCTTCTGTAGCTTTAATAACAAATACAAATGACCAAGTTATCTTAGACGAATACGCATTAGGTGTAAAGTCTGAAATGGGTTCATTATCATACGGAGACCAAGGTGATATATTCATTGGTGGTGGATTAGAAGTTGTTGGTGCTGATACACTAGCAAATCCAAGCGATGATGGCGAATCTATTATGGCAACTTGGAAGAACACATCTGCTAGATTTAAATTTACAGATAGTTCATCAGACGTAACTGATTTTGCTACACTACAACTTAAGCATTCTATTGATGTAGGTGTTATGAATTGGTCAGGTTCAGTAGATCACACTATTGAAACAGATAACAACATTTTTGCTTTACAAGGTCAATTACCTGTAGGCACTTTTGATGTTACTGGTGTTGCCACACATGACGATACATTAACTAACGAAATCGCATACGAAACTATCGTTGCTAAAAATGGATTTTCTGTTTTTGTAAACGGTGATGAAAGCGATTGGTCAAAAAATACAGGTGCCGGTTATAAGGCAACTTGGAAATCACTAGACTGGTATATCGAAGCCGGTTACAACCTTGATTCAGAGGATGTAACTCCAGCAGCTGGTATGTCTGTTAAGTTTTAATTAAATGTGGGGGCGTTAAGCCCCCATAATCTGGTGCCGGCGAGAAGATTCGAACTCCCGACATGCTGATTACAAATCAGCTGCTCTACCAACTGAGCTACACCGGCTAATATCCTTTTCTTACTACAGGATGCCAAACAGTACCATATTCATCAACTATTTCTTTTTCTTCATCAGGTGTACCGTCATCAACAAAACCAAAAGGTGCCATATCTTGTTCTATTAGATTTTGTTGTTCTTCATATAATTGACTTCTTATATTACTATTAGATAACTCTTTAAAATACTGTTGGTTTGTCAGCCATGCAAATATGACTAAACACATCATAAGATCATCATTACACCCTTCCTCAGCGCTCCAAGAGTTTCCACGCCTACTAAATGTTGACATTTCTTCTATAATCTGAAAGTCATTTATAATAGTTTTATCTGCTTCAACTAATGTCTTAATACCAGCACATCCTATCTTCTTAATTTGTTTGGTCATACGTACACCTAATGATGTACCTCTACCACTAAACATTGCACCTAATATCTGGCCAGCTCTACCTCTTTGTGTTGTCATTAAGATATTATCATATTCTAATTCCATATGTAACGTATCGGCAATTTGTTGACCTAAATCGTTTACTTCACAAAGCACATGTGCATGATTATAACCTTTACAAACTTGTTCTATAATACTAGGAAAGACATGAGGTTTAATTTCATTATTTTTATATGTACATACAACTTCATATGGAATCTTTGTACAATCAAATATAATAAATGCTGAATAATCTTTTTCTGTACCTCTGGCAACGTCAACAGTACAAACATATAATTTATTTTTATCAGGTTTTTTAAACATCTTTAAACCATTTTTACTTTCAATGGCATTTATGTATGGTGTAACTTTAATTTTTGCAGGAGAAATTAATGTATCAACCGAACCTAAGAACTCACATTCAAACTCTTGTTGGAATTGTTCAGCACTTGTATTTCGTATTGTAGTTTCTTTCCATTCTTCATCTCTACCAGGTACTTCACTCCAATGTACTTCAATCGGCACATAATCATTTTGTTTATTGATTGCGTCTGTCCATAATTTGTAATACATATTCATTCCATGTGGTGTAGATACAATAATCATTTTTGTATTTTTACCAGATGAGATTGTAGGATAAACGGAACTAAAAAATGATTCGGCAATATTGGCAGGTACGAAAGCAAACTCATCAAGGAAAATTATATTATAAGAACCTCCTCGAATAGCAGATGATGATGTTGCAGCTGCCACAATGGTAGATTTATTTTCTAATTCAATATTACCTTTATTCCAGTTTATAATACCTTGTTGTAACCATTTTGGTAAGTTTTCATATGCAAGTTGTAATCGACCTAAAATATCTCTAGCAGTTGAACTTTTGTTTGCAAGTAAGGCAATGTTTGAGTTTGGATTAAATAATGCATAATGCAATAAATATGAAATAGTGGTAGTAGATTTACCTGATTGTCTTGGAAGTTTACAAATTGTAAATCTATTTTTATGAATAGTTTTAACTATCTTTTTTTGAAAACCATACATTTTAAAAGGCACCAGTCCTTCGTCAAGTGATACAACTTGAACATAGTTTTCCATAAAATAAATAGGATCTTTTTCACACTTTTTATATTCAAGTATTTGTTCTTGTGTGAACTCAACAGGTGTGTTAACCTTTTTTAAATTTGGATTGCCTAAGTATGCGTCTTGGTTACTCACCACTTCTCCCTCTACCATAATTGTTCATATAAAAATCTACTAATTTAGGTTCGATATAACCTACCCAACCTGTTACTATATATTTTTCTTTTAACACTAAAGCGCCTTTATGTGTATGTGTCCAAGCTGCAGGCCATATCAATGTCAATCCTTTTTCAGCAGGTGTCGTTAATTTTTGATAGGCAAATTCTGTGCCACCAGCAGGTACATCATTTAAATAAGTCATAAAAACAAATTCTCTATTTACTGATACGGCATTTGTTCTTTCTGAATGCCATTTTTTAAAACCACCACCCGGTGGATAATATTGTATATTATAATTTTCTATAATACCAAACTCTTCTAAACCTTGTGTTGGTTCATATTTTTCGTTATATAATTTAAATATGTTATTTAAATGTTCTTTGTATTTGTTAAATGGGTACCAATTTTCTTTTGCAAGAATACCAATATCAAAGCTGTCTTTTATCTTTGTGTCTGATTGACCTACGCCTTCTTCCTCTGATACTTCTAATACAGCACCTTTAGACCACATATGTTTATTTTTTTTAAAAGTATCTAATATATCATCACAAATATCCTCTGGCATATACCATGCACCCATAAATGTACTTTCATCTAATTCATATTCTTTATACATCATTCACTATTACTCCTTCAATATGTGTAAAACCTCTTTTCAATGCAGCTGTAATTCTACGACTACCTCTTAACACAACAAACTCTTTTTCTATATATGGTGCACCATTAGCACCTAATCTAGGACTATTACTTATAATTCTTCTTTCAACCTCTACAGGATCATTCATCTCTTCGCCATCCATGATCTCTTTTAATGCTAGACCATGTTGTACAAAAGTTAAAGCTTTAATTGGAAATATTGTCTTTTGGGGGTGTAATGTCTTTGCTTTTAGTACTTTCATCATTTCCTTTCAACATTTTTTGTAGTTCAGCTGTTGATCCTACAAAAAGAGCATTCTTAATATTCGCATTAGCACTTTTAGGTACTTCTTTTAGGTCTTTTAGTTTCTTTTGCAAATCTTGTAGTTTATCTACTGTACTTGCAACTTGACCAATTAATTGACCTGCAACTTCATATGCTCTTGGATGTTGTCCTTCTTTTGCAATATCCAATATGCCTTCTATTGCTTCTTGTCCTTTTTCGATTAAGTTATAATAGTTTTCCCTACTATGTTCATAATCATTATCAACGTCTGTTTTCTTTTTATCTTCTTTTCGAGGAACAGGCGCTTGAAATTCTTTATTTGGCACAGGTTCTTTAGGTTGATCTAAACCTAAAATTTCATTGACTCTTTCTTCTAATTTTGACATTATTAATTATCCTCATCTTTACTCACGTCATATTTTTTACCATCAGCAAAAAAACTAATAGTAGTTGTAAATCCAAAATCATCATCTGCATCCGCTGAAGTTGGATTTGGTGTTATTATTATTCTTTCTTCTCTTGCTTTATTTACTGTATCAGTATCACTATATAAATCTGATTGAGTTTGTTTGATAACTTTTTGTGTTTTAGCAGGACCAAATAAGTATGTTTTAGCTGTAAAACTTAAAGTATAGATAACAGCTCGTCTTGTTGTAAAATCACCTGAATAACTATCATCATAAGTAATATTATTTAATACAATAGGCACATCTCTTTTAATATTTAATTCTGGTATTACATTTACTGTAACTGTATAATCAGGTTGAAAGAATGGTAAAATTTGTTCTACAATTTGTAGACCTGATTCAGCAGTTGCTGTAAATACATATAAAGAATACGTTAAGTTATAAGGTACTGGTGTATAATTATAATTTAATATTTTACCATCTGTACCAGTTTTAATATGTTTAAATTTTTGCACTCTTGTTAATTTTCTACTTGAGTCATAATTAATACCTGTGATTTCAAAACCCATACGAGGTAAAGTTATAGCAAATTCTCTATCATCTAAACTAGGTTGTTGATCTAATCTGACTAAAAACTTTTCTTTTGGTGCATATGCTAAAGGTACTTTGATAGATTGAGTAATATTACCATTACTATCTTTTCTCTTAACTACTATATTATTAAAAAGTTGACCAAAAGCAACGGTCATCTTTCTCATACTTTCGTTATAAAAATATTGTCCAAACATTAATCAACCTCTCCAAATGGGTTTCTTTCAGTAAAGTCTAGTATGTCATCTGCTGTAGAAGCTGTGTCAAAACCTGCCTCACTATCTAAATCTAAATTATCTGCATATGTACTTTGTGTTTGTAAAGCATATGTTTCTAATAACATATATTGTATATCACCACTTGCACTATCATTTTCAAGTACAATTGATCCTGTTTCATTTTCAAGTGAAACTTGATGTGCTAATTGATCTACTGAATATTGATCTTCAGCACTATCAATAGCATTAACACCTGTGTCAAGTTGTTCATTTGAGTATTCCCAACGAGTACATCTTAATTGATAAACTGGTAAATTTCCTAATTGAAAGAATGGTTCCTGATCTTCAACAAATTGAATTTCAAAAAATGAGTTCATCAAAGGAGAATAGATAATATCTCCTTCGTTTGGTCTACCCTCTGCAATCATTGTGTGCTTACTATCAACAGCGTCTTGCCATCTTCTTTTAGCAAGTGTAAAGTTAGTATCTTCTCTGATTTCCAAACCAAACTTATTGATTAATTCTTGTTGACCTGCAAAACCCTCAGTAGTTGTCATATACATTTCTACTAAGTATGAGTCATCAAATTTAGATGATACGTCTTCACCTAAAATTAAATCTCTGTTAACTAATGTTCTTGGAAGATAATAGTAATCGTGGCCATAAATTTTAAGGCCTTCTATGATTAAATCTTGTAATAGAGTTTGTTCATTTGCGTTCCCAATGCCCTTACCGTTTTGAAAATAGTGATTAACGGCCATAACATTATCCTATCATCATTGCTGGGTTTAACTCAAATGTTGATCTGATTTCTGTTTCTAACTTTTCAATGTCTGATAAAGCTTCTGAATATATTTGCTGTCCGTTTAACGAAACACCACCGATCATTTGTAATCCACCAAATTTAGATAAGTTAGCACCCCATTGTTTTTTAAATAAGGCAGTTACATATCTTTTTAAATATATGTCATTATAAACATCAGTAAATGTTTCAGGATCTAATTTTCTATAACACTCAATAACAAGATATTCACCAACTGATAAATCGTTAGTCCAATCCATATCAATATGTAATCTGTTATCGTGTTGATTAAATCTTAATGGTTTCTCACCTACCAATACGTGATCTAAAAAATCTAAATGTCTTAATACAACATCATAGTTTATAATTGATGTTGAAGAAAAATCGTAAAGATCATTTAATCTTAACTGATATCTTACGTCAAATAAGTTTAAATTACCTTTGTTTGAAAAAGGAAAAATATTAATTACAGATACAACACTTTCAGGTACAACTAGATAATTGTTACCCTCCGACCATGCTGTAGTTATAGAATTTTTAGTAACAGATTCGGATGTATTTCCTGTAATTCTGTCTTTGTCAGCTTGTGTGTATTGATATTTTAGGTATGTTCTTTTGATACCATCGTAGTGATATTGAGCATAATATTGTAATGCTTCATCAAGTCTATCTTCTAGTTGTCCATCATCTACGTTAATTTCAATGACAGGTTTACCTAGTTGCCTTAATGCGTATTGTTTTAACTCTTCTCTACTTGCTGGATTTGCCATACTCTATATTATTTCCCTTCACCACTATTTATAATGGTTTAAAATATTAACCTAGAGCGATAGACTGTGCAATAGCAAATGATTTAGCAGCTTTACTATCTAATTGTGTTTGAATAGCTGATGTTACACCATCTACAAAGTTTAATTCAGTCGCTGTCGCTGTTACTGCCACGTTTTCATTAATTTTTGGACTAGTTAACTGTTTATTTGTTAGTGTTTGTGAAGATGTAAGTAAAACTATTGAAGAAGTATCTGATAAATCAGTTGAAGCAATGGTTATGTTTCCAGTACCATCAAATGATTGACCAGCGATAGTTCTAGCAGTTTCAAGTGCTGTAGCCGTAGCTGCATTTCCTGAAGTATCCTGAGTACCTGATGTATTAACACCTGGTAGATTGATGTTTGCACTACCGTTAAATGAAACTCCACCAATTGTTCTTGCTGTTGCTAATGTTGTGGCTGTGTCAGCATTACCTGTTACATCACCAGTAAGATCACCAGTAAATGTACCAGCGATTGCACCAGTGCCTGTAATTGTAGGACTAGTTAATGTCTTATTAGTTAAAGTTTGTGTTGCGTCATTTAAAGTAATATTTGACGTGTTAGATAAATCTGTTGAAGCAATAGTTATGTTTGCTGAACCATCAAAACTTTGACCTGCAATTGTTCTTGCTGTTTCTAAAGCAGTAGCTGTAGCTGCATTACCTGAAGTATCTTGGTTACCTGAAGTATTTACACCAGGCAAATTAATATTAGCAGAACCATCAAATGATACACCACCAATTGTTCTAGCAGTTTCTAAAGTAGTTGCTGTATCAGCATTACCTGTTACATCACCAGTTACATTTCCTGTTACGTTACCTGTTAAGTCACCAGTTACATCACCAGTTACATTTCCTGTTACGTTACCTGTTATGTTACCTGTTACGTTACCTGTTAAAGCACCTTCAAATGTTCCAGCAACAAATGTTTCAGAACCAACAGTCCATTTATCTGATGTTTCGTTCCATAATAATGTTTTATTTGTATCATCACCACGTTCTATTTCAATACCACCATTTTCTGTAGCAGAACCTGTAGCATTTGAGTTTAGAACAATTGTGTTATCAGCAAGATTAATTGTTTCTGTATTTACAGTTGTTGTTGAACCTGAAACTGTTAAGTTACCTGTTACAACTAAATTATTTCCTATTGTTACGTTGTCTGGTAAACCAACTGTTATTGTTCCAGAACTTTCTGATACTTCTATTTCGTTTGCAGTTCCAGAGAATGTAATTGTTCCACCTAAAGATGTAGCAGTTGATGTAGAACCATCTGTAACAGTTATAACTGAGTTTGCAAGTTTGTCGTTACTAATTGAACCAGATAACTGAGCATTTGTTATTGTACCAACTAGTGAACTTGTAGGATAATTTGTTGCGTCTGATAAATCAAAAGCTGGTGTTGCGTCTGAACCACCTAATGATAATTGAATACCTCCATACGATACTGTAGAGTTTGCCAATTTAGCATTTGTAACTGAACTATCTACTAATTGTGAAGCGTTAATAGTTTTATTTGTTAAAGTATCTGTAGATGAAGCTGTAATGTATGCACCTAAGTCAGAAATATCTGATTCAGTAATTGTAATAGTGTTATTTGCACTATCAATTGTTTTGTTTGTTAGTGTTTCTGTACCTGTTGTAGAAACCAACGTAGCGTCTGATACAGCAGTATTAAATTCAGCAAGAGTACCTGTTACAGTATTATTTGTTAAACTAATTGATTTATTTGTTAATGTATCAGTAGTAGCTCTACCAACTAGTGTATCAGTTGAAGTAGGTAATGTTAATGTTCCTACGTTTGTAATTGTAGAAATTACTGGACTTGTTAAAGTTTTGTTTGTTAATGTTTCTGTTCCTGCTAATGAAACAAATGAACCATCAGACAATGCACTATTAAACTCAGCAAGTGAACCAGAAATTGTATTACTTCCTAAAGCAATAGTTTTGTTTTCTAAAGTATCAG
>Ga0222715_10005911_pt1 | contig 10387 bp, 14 predicted proteins | sample C33_9DmetaG_FD_165056 | JGI IMG/M metagenome (GOLD analysis project Ga0222715, IMG submission 165056) | Estuarine water microbial communities from San Francisco Bay, California, United States - C33_9D | ecosystem: Environmental > Aquatic > Marine > Unclassified | place: USA: California... | reverse complement strand
GTCGCCCAAATACTCAACTTCTATCAAATCTTCTTTGATGTTGTAAATTGTGTCGTACATCATAATAGGCGAATCTGATTGTAGTAACAACTCTAACTGATTGGTCTGCACAATGTAATCACTATCCAATAGCACTGTGCGTTCAAATGGTGTGACATCTAGTGACTTATCCCTAGTAAGATTGTACCATGTTTCTTTGTGCGTTTTTGATTTGTGTACATAAGTCCTTTGATTAGTTTTTACTTGATCAATCGAAATGTGTATATCTGCACCATTGACTGGTTCACCACACACTGCCACAGGAATGTTGGGCATGTGATGTTTGAGATGTTTGACACAGATGGTAGCAATTTTTGTGTAATCTAGTGTGGGTGTTGGAATGTTGTACAACAAAAAACCAACATCATTGTGTGTGTTTTTTGTATTCTTCATGTAGTTCGTTCATAACTTCTTGATGCTTTGACATCACTTTGGTTTTGAAATCTTGAATGTCTTCAATCCATATAGGTGTGCCATTAAGATCTTCTATGCAACAGGATTCTGTGAGAGCATTGATGTAAGCAACCATTTCTCTGTCTGCGGCAAACATGCCACCTTGATACACAAAGTGGGAGGCAGTTTTCATCCTTTGATGTAATAGATGAATGTTTCTTTTTGCTGTGAAAATCCTTTTATGCATGCCAAACTATTATAGCATACTTAAAGATAACCGTCAATTATGACTGTGATTGTGACACTTCTGCTGTGGTAATAACACCTATAGCATCGTTATTTAGATATGTGGTGTTTGGTTTGTTGTATCCCCAATTGGAAACAAGATTACCATTGATTTGATCGTCTGCGCCTCCATCGTCTGCTGATGCATCCGACATGGTAACTTTGACTGTGATTACATTTCCATTTGCGGCATTTGATCCTGCTGTGCCGTTGGTTTTTACATCAACCTGTACAAAGTTGGTGTTGTAGTATGAATAGGTCAACTGTCCGCCAAACATTTTGAATATAGTATTGTAGCCTGTGCCTACCAAATCATAGTATCCTGTGGATGAGTTATTAGTTGACAGTGTGCCGTTACCTGAAATAGATGATGAAGTTGCACCAAATGAAAATGTTCCAAAACGAGTTTCCAATAAATTTTCCCAATCAAGTGTTTTGAATCTTGATGTAAATGTATTCAATGAACCATCCCATCTTATGGTACCGCCTGCATTGAAAAAGTATCGAGCGGCATCAACAGATGCAAAAGTATAAGAAACTTCATGGATGGTTGATGTGGTCCATGTGCCTGTGAAGGTTCTTGTGCCTACTACAGCATTTGACAGTGTGACATTCAGTCCGCCAACATTTAATCTATTTGTGCCCAGTGTGGTTATATCTGTAGAAATTGATAGGATTGCGGCAATTGGATCACCGCCTGACAGTGTGCCTGCACCTGAAGAAATTGACGATCCTTGGTGATTTTTGATTGACTGCATTCTGTCTAGCAGAGTGTTCCATTGTGTGGCAGCCACTGTTGAACCTGCTGTCACTGATGAAATGGTTGTAGATTGCCCCCAACCATAATCAGCATTGCCGGTTCCCCAAATCTTGTTGATGTTGTTAGGCGAGTTATCATTAGCAAAGCCATTGTAATGATCGTCTAGTATTGTATCACCAGTTTGATATGCCATTATGATCCTGCTCCATATATTGTTTTCACTGCTGATCCACCAGAGTCGTATATAATTAGTGAAACTCCGTCTTTTAATTCTACAGAACTGACCGAGTCAGCGGCTATACCGCCACCCAAATTGTTTGCTGTGATGTTTCCGATAATTGATACATTGTCCAGTATTCTGATTTCACTTGAATCGCCTGATTGAATTATGTTGGTGTTCACAGTGGGTGCTGTGACAGATGATGATGCTGAAACTGTGGTTGATGACACAGCAGTTGCTGACAGTGTGTTTGCCACAGTGACATTTGAAGTTGCACCATTAAGTGTTAGCACAGTTGTATCTGCACCACCATCGTTAATGTTAAAAATTATATTGCCATCTGTGGTTACATTTTTGACAGTAAAGTTTGCACCACTCTGTGTCATTGTGATGTCTTGATCGTCACCAAGTATTAACGAAGCATCTTTGTCAATGGTTAAAGTGCCTGTGGTTGTGTCGTCTGCGTTTGCTCTCAAATAATTGGCAGCTGCTTGTCCGCCTAGTGCATCTGAATCAGTCGAAGTGCCTTGAAACTTGTTGCCTGAAATATTTGTCGAAAGAGTGATACCTTTTTTGACTGTGGCAAAACCTGTGATAGTGGCTTGTGGAGTGAATTCAACCGATGATATCATACCAACTTTGGTACTTTCAATCAATAATTCAATCACCAATCTGTCGACACCTGTGGAATCTGTAATGGTGCTTACAATAGCACCTGTGGTGCCAAATCTTTCTGGGCCTACTAATGACCAAGCAGAACCTGTGTACACATAAACCTGCGATGTTCCTGTTTCTAACCAAAGATCTCCAGTTGAACCTGTAGAAGGAGTAGTAGCAGAAACTATACATCCACTCACAGCTTTAAATGCTGTGCCATCATACACTTGAATCTGTGACTGAGTTGAATCGTAGAACAGTTGTCCTAGAATAGGTTTGTTAGGTGCATTTCCAGTAGTGTTGGCAAAATTTTCTAGCAGTGCTACAAAGTTTTCATTCTGTGCTTCACCGTAGTTTGAATAGCCTTGCCCTATGAGTTTTAGATTAGTGGTTTCGTCCAGTGTACCATCCGAAATAGTCGTTAAGACAGAACCGTCAGTTTTATTGATTGTGTACGCCATTATCTAACAGTATTTATTCAAACAAATCATGTTCATAATGATGTTGAATCTTAAATACAGCACCCATGCAGTACAATCTAGACGAGTTAAAACAAACTATAGAACACAGTCAACACTGTCAAAGAAACTGGGATTTAACTCAACACATTCCAGATTCACACATAGATCTTTTAGTGCATTCGCTTACTCATTGTCCTAGTAAACAAAATAATGCATGGTATAAAGTTCATGTGATTACAAACATATCAGTCATACAAAAACTTCATCGATATACCCAAGGATTTGGATTGCCTAATGGGGCTATAACAGATAACCCACAAGTATTAAGTAACCTTGTGATAGTTTTTGAGTCTCAACAAGAAGGAAAAAGATTTAAGAGTGTAAAAAAAGCATGGAACATACCAGACAAAGATAATTCAGAAAGTGTGCTTATGTCTATAGGCATAGCAAGTGGTTATTTAAATTTAGTCAGTCATATGCTTGGTTATAAAACAGGTTTTTGTAGATGCTTTACAAAAAGCAAGATAAAAAATATTCTAAAAATAGAAAACGAACCGATTTTGATCATAGGAATTGGATATGAAAATGCAAACAAAAATAGACTAGAACATCATTTAGATCACACAATAGTGTTTCCATCTATACCTAAAGAAACTATCAAAGTGAATTTTATAAAATAATTTATGAGTCTTTATCCTAGAACAAAAGAAACCAACACATTCCCACTGTTTGATATTTTATTTTCAAACATAGATTATAATACCGTGTTAGATTATGGAGGCAATCAAGGAAACTTGTTGTATTTTTCCCAAGGCAAAATTCAGCCTCAACATTATACTTGTGTTGATGTAGATGCACAATCAATTCAATCAGGACAACAAGAATTTCCTACATCAACTTGGACACATTTCAACAGATACAATCATGCTTATAATCCTAAAGGAAAAGATAATATTTTCCCAAGCATTGATCCATCTCAAGATTGCATTTATGCTTTCAGTATTTTTACCCATACAGATTTACAAGACCTTACTGTAACGCTAAAATGGTTTCAAACACTTGACTATAAAAAAATTGCTGTAAGTTTATTAGACATTAAAAATAAAGATATGCTTGACTTTTTTTACCAAAAAAGAATTCAAACTTATGGCAGTTGTGTTGACATTCAAAATTTATACAAATTAAAAAACAATTGTGTGTATTTGATAAACAATGATACCATCATTACTGATGAAACAGAATTGGAAAAACGTGGATGCAGACATTTGCTGACTTTTTACAACCTAGATTTTATTGTTGAATATCTACACCAACATTCAATTGATGTCTATGTAGAAAAACCTGCATTGTCTCAAGTGCCATTTATCTGCATTGATAATCAAGCAAAATTGTTATAATATAAAGTAATGGTACATTTTTCAACATCAGGCAGTACAGGGAGTCCTAAATCAATCAACTATTCTTATGAACAATTAGAACTTTATGCTTACAATGCCATTTCAATATATAAATTTACCTCACAAGACACAATCCTAAACCTTTATCCTAAATATACTGTAGCTGTGTGGACTCTTACAAATTTTCCTGCTCAGCTAGTAGGCGCTCAGTGTGTTGACTATGATTGGAATCCTTATAAATTTACACAAACTGTCGAAATGATCAATCCCTCTGTAATTGCTTTGGGACCTGTGCATGTCAAAATACTTCAACGCACAAAGTCATGGCAAAATTTAAATTTAAAAAATTGTAAGATTATAATAGGATCCGACAAAGTTGATCAACTCACAATAGATGATTTACAGGACAAAGGTGCTACTGTGTATCACACATATGGCATGACCGAAAATCCTCCGCCAGTTTGTGTCGGCATTAATTCAGAATGGTTGAATTTAAACACAGTTAACACAGATTTGTACAAATTGACTTGGAACTCAAATGAGTTAATCATCAACGATAAACCTACAGGAGATTTATTCGAAATACAAAATTCACAAATTAAATTTATACAGCGAAAAAATCCAAGCAAAAATATCACATGGAAACATACAAGTTACTACTCATAAGTGCTAACAGAGGAGGAGGCGGTTGGCAATTTAATCGTTTGCTGTGTTGCATGGAAGACATATATTGGTATGATCATCCATCTAACGGCAAACATCCATGGCAGTATGTGTCAGAAAACAATCAAGAAACAAAATGGTCTCCACATCACTTTGATAGATTACTACCTGATGGCTCTGTTATTCCGTTAGTTGGAGAAAGAATAGCATGCTATTGGCAGGATGATGCATGGTTAGAAAATTGGCACACAATAATGGTACAATTAAAATTACCCCAGGGATGGATATCAATCATGTGTCATGATTGTCCGCGTGAACTAAGACGATGGTTTCCTAAAGCTTGTATCATTAATCTAATCGATGACGATCCTGTGAATTCTGGGCAAAGACATTACAGTACATCTGCCAATTACAGAGTCAATTTCAAACATCGTGGGCAAAAACCTGATTATAAAACAAAATTTGCTGAATTGAATGAATACATTCAAACACACTCAAGTACCCCAAAAGCCAAAGATAGATGGTTATATCAAACTCATGGTCATTTGTCCTGGAATAATGATCTAGAAAAACAATATTTGCAACATTGTATTGATCAAAACATCCAGCAAAACAAACAAAAGCATCAACAAAAAAATTATGCAGATATCAACACAACATGGAACACTTTAGATTTAGATAAATTACAAAATAAATTTGGTATAATCAATGAAAAATATCACACCATACTTGAATATTAAAAATCATTGTACAGATACACAATTACAAGAATTTTTAAACACAGTTGATTTTCCAAAAGATCAACTCAATCAAAAAAGAATTGAATCCAATTGGGGCAAATGGCATTATGCATTCAAACAAGACAAAATAATTGCAATCAGCGGTTGTCAAATGTTCAACGAGTTAGGAGAGGATTGCATGAGAGTGATGTACAGGGGCATGCAGATACCAAATCAAGACACATATCAAGGTTTGAGCAGAAACCATTTTAATTCAATTCCTTTTAGGGAATGTTTGCCTTATGAAATTGCGTGGGGGCAAAAATTAGGCTGTGGAAAATTTTTTTGCACTACTCACGTTGCTCATACAAACAGAGCAATGACACTTCTTGCGGGTCAAGGTGTTGTAAAATGGCACAGCAACCAAGTCATCAGAGGTGTTGATCAAAATATTTGGCAGATCAATGTAGAAATGTATCACAAAAAAAGGATTTCTGCAAACATATATCAAAGCTATAAACCAATCAAGGTGGTATTACAGGTTGCAGGCGAACAAAACCTTAACGCCCATCCTGTGCCATTGTTCAATCAAATCGAACCTTATGTGCATGGAGATCCTTATCCAATCATAGATAAACTGTTAGACAAACATGGCACAGAAAAAGTATTTTACCTGTCAGATGTAAGTGTTGAACATGTAAAACATCGATTTCCATTTGCTGATATTTCGATTGTGATGCCTAAAGATGTTAATGCTTGTTTAAACAGAGCAGTAGACAAAGGCGATCTTAGAATGAGTTTAGAACATGTTGATTATTGGTTTTCTCTGCCTAAAACTGATTTGTATGTTGAAGTAAGAGATACCAAATACAAAAATCCATGGTTTGGATTTCCTACTCACAATCAGTGGAAACAGCGACAAAATCCGGATAAATCATTACAAGACATATGGCATACAGAGATCAACACCACATTGAATACTATACTGATCCCTGGCCTCACGCAGTTGTAGACAATTTCTTTCCTGCAGAATATTATCAAAAATTAAAACAACGATTTGCAACAAAAGTGCATCCAAAACTTGAAAATGCACTGTTTGAATGTGCATATGACAGAGACAAAGACTTAACTGCATATATGACAGAATATATCCCATGGTTGCATGAGGTTTTCAAAGATACCTATGTAAAACCATACAAAAAAATAATTGCGGACACTGTGTTTGCATCACAGTCTCCAAGATTTGAATATTACATACACAATGACATGCCATCTAAAGTGTTTGGTATATTAGTGTACATGGGTGACAAGGGAGAAGGCACTAGATTGTATTATGGCAGAACGGAAGATACTTTTGCCAAAGTGGTTGATTGGAAGCCAAACAGAGCCATGTGTTGGGCATTGAGTGAATACAATATGACAGAAGGTCAAGAAACATTTCACATGTATAGAAATCTTACTCCGCACATTAGAGATTCAATCAATACTATGTATAGGATGTTAGATGATAGCAATCAGTGATAACGAACGTTCTATTTCTTATCAAGAATTAAACGATATAATTAAAAAAAAAATACAAATACTCAAACAACACAATCTTGAACAGCACAGAATAATGATTGTCAGTCAAGGTTCTACAAAAACAATTGACGATTACGAATGGGTATTAGCAGTGATCAAAAATGGTGGATGTGCGGCCACTATTACTACCAAACAAAGCGAATTAGAATATCAAGGAAAACTTGTGGCAGGAAAAATATCTGCTGTAATCAAACAAAATACAATTCAAATCATTAATGAAGCACCCAGCAAACTAGGTGATGAAATATATTTGTGTTATACCAGTGGTTCTACACGAAAAAATTTCTATGAGTGCTATCCTTACTTTTGGGAACGCAATGGATATAAAGGCACAAACATAGAAGATTGCATCGATTTAGCTAGTAGGTTGGGTTGCCATCAAAGTTTAAACCAAATATATGAAGCGCCATTTGACTGTGCGTATGGTGTAGACACATTATTAAAAAGTTATGCAACAAACGGTAGATTTCATATCATTAATGACTACAAAACTTTTGATTATGCTGTTGAACAAGTCAAACCAAATTACATGAGCGGCTTTCCTAACTCGATCAAACGAATGGTTGAACATTCTCAAGGAGCACAGCACATACCTTATTGGGAAATAGGTGGCGGTTATTTTGCCCAAGCATTAGTCGAAAAGATATTTGCAAAATTTAATGCAAAGTCTGTGTGCAATCTTTTTGCAAGTTCGTCTTCTGGATATAATTTGGCTAAAATAATTCATTCACCACAAGACGACATACAAACCATGCAACCATTAGGATATGTGCAAACAGAATTACGCAATGGCACCTTGTACTACAAACATGCCAAAGAAGAATGGTGCACAGATGGCGACCAATTTGATGCGACTGAACACGGTTACACTTACGTCGGCAGAAGTGATGATGCTTTCTACAATTTTGAAAATGGCATAAAAATATACACAAACGAAATAGAATCAAAAGCACTAGAAATGCAAAATGTACATGAAGCCTACTGTGTGTTGAACATGGACAAAAACAAACACAACTTGATGTACTGCGGCGATGCAACTCTTGAACAAGTATCTTTAGTGATCAAACAACTTACACCTTACAAAATTCCACATAAAATTGTAAAAGTAAATCCTAGGTTGTTTACACGGCATGAAAAAATATCAAAAATCCAATTGCCATACACATTACAGGAAAATCCCGATGACTATATTGACCAGATCATACTCAAATAAAAAAATTGTGTATCATCAAATTCCCAAAAACGGATGCACTTCTGTGGCCAACATGTTTAATCAAGCAGATGGTACTGAAATGCCCCAAGAAGAACTCACTGCAACGGGCAGAGATCGTGAGTATTCATATGCTGAGACACACAGATTAAGTGGCATGCAGGGAGATATCAAATATCAACATCATGACTGTGATATTTCTATGGCTATCAAGCGAGACCCTGTTGCTAGATTTGTTAGTGCTTATACCAACAGGATACATTTTCACAACGATTTAGGCAGAGATCTGCCCGGTAAACCCATCATCACACCCACCATCAACGAGTTCATCGAACAGTTTGATGAACACATTCACAAGTATTGGATTCGCATACATTTTTTGCCACAATCTTTTTATGGAGGCAAAGTCAGAAACCATACTCATGTGTATGATATATCAGAAATGTATCGGGTAGCAGAACTATTGTCTTCACTGTCGGGCAGACCAGTCCAAGAAATAAGGTTGCAACAAGGTGGCAATGACATTAAAATAGAACTTGACAACCATGCTATGACATGGATAAAAAAATACTATGGAGAGGATTATGAAAATGGCTGGTTTTGATTTTGATCATTTGCGTGAAAGTAAAAGCAATTATTTTAAACATTTAATAATTGCATCATACTTCAACTTTTTAGCAGTGTTAATTGTGATCACAGGAGTGATACACAGTATATTCCCATTCGTCTTTGCTTTTACTCCATACAAGTTAGCAAAAAAAATAGTTGCAGGCACAGAAAAACATTTCAAACACCAAAATTAAAGCACCACAGCCACAAGATGTATTCTGTCTTGTCTACTGCTGTTGAATGCTGTGTGCCCCACAGAAGTATCTGTTTGCCACCATGTGTTTTGCGGCATGTGATGTAATTCATTCTCAATCACCATGTAATTTCCTTCGGATGTGATGATAGGATAATGAATTCTTGTTTGATGCTCTGGATCCTTGTGCCATGTCATGCATCTTTTGTAATCAAGTTTCATTAATCTCACTCGTCCTAATGTATAAAACTTTTTTAAGTGTTCATACACTTGTTCAAATTGAGTGTTTCGAAATTGACTGCAAATTTGTGTAAAGTCTTTTTCATACAATCTTTCTGATTGTAATTTTTTTCCTACAGTGGTTTGTTTGATTCCTGCTTGATCGTGTGTTTTTTGTTCTTTACTCCAATCTATTGCAAGACTGCCACAACCTATCTTGTAGTCATCTGGGGTTTGGGCAGTTGTGTTGATGCAAATTTGATTGTGAAACCATTCGATAGAACCTTGACTCAACATATTAGATAGTTCTGTCAGCAAATTATATTTTGGAAAATCAAGTTTTTTGAAGTATTTCATTTTTTGACTCCGAAACTGTTTCCCTGTAGGACTTTTTGCCTTGACCGCAGTGTCTTTTGCACACAGCAGGCGCTTCATCTATGCGTGATTCGTCTGTGATAATAGCATACAAGTCTTTCCATTCTTGTGAGTTTATAACCTCTTCAAAATTATTAATTTTATCTATGTGAAATTTTGGGTCTACAAGTTTTGATACTGCGCCTTGCTCGCCGTTAAATGTAGACGGAAGATCGCACCAACAACAAGGCAACAAATATCCCTGAGCGGACCATCCAAAAAGTTTACTCTTTTTAAGGCAGTTTGGATTTAATTTCATTTTTCCTTGGCCTATATGGATCATTGGTTCCAAAACGTGGTGAATAAACCAACTCCATTTTGCAACCTATTTGATCGGCCATCTCCTTTGCTTGTTCAATGTGGTCTTCGTTATAACTGAAAATAATATACTGCCACGTAGTGTGAATGTTCATGCTTACAGCAAGTTTTATTGCTTGATAAATTTTTTCACCATCTTGATTGATGCGATACAAACAACTTTCTTCAGGTAAACCATCCAACCCAAATATCCATTGTGTTGTAGGATTAGACTCAAATGCTTGTTTGTACCATTCCAACGGTCTATGC
>Ga0222715_10005910_pt1 | contig 10387 bp, 10 predicted proteins | sample C33_9DmetaG_FD_165056 | JGI IMG/M metagenome (GOLD analysis project Ga0222715, IMG submission 165056) | Estuarine water microbial communities from San Francisco Bay, California, United States - C33_9D | ecosystem: Environmental > Aquatic > Marine > Unclassified | place: USA: California... | reverse complement strand
ATTATACTTTATAATGACTGAAGAACATAATAACTACACTATTGCAGTGTCTAATCAGAAAATTTATGAATTTTATAATAAAAATCCGAATGTAAACTTTGAAAATGTCAATTTATTATTAATAGATTTTATGGATTCAATATTCAACAACATGACAAACGATTTGAATTGTAATATTAATTCTCAATTGCTATCATTTATGATGGATAATCAAAAGAAGATTGAGAACATTTCAAATTCATTGAACACAGTGAACCATAATGTTTCCAATCTTACTAATGATATCACTAATGGTATGGTATTGCAAATGAATAATATGAAAAAAGAATATATCGACGATTTCTCACAAATCATTAACACAAATTCATTGAGTAGCAATGAAAAAATTAGTTCTCTCATTGATAAAAGCAACTCTATCCTTGTAGATAAAACATCGTTGATGTTGAATGATGTTATCCCAAAGAATCAAGATACTCTTCAAATGCAAATTAAAGAGAACCTTAAAGAACTTCATAATAGTATAACCAATGATACGTATAAATTAACTGAAAATGTGAATAATAAGGATGCACAGGCGGAGTTTTTAAACAATATTGAGACCAAACTAAGTACAGTTATACAGAATATACAACAACCATTATATTCAACATTGTCTGCATCAGAAGAACGACTATCTAATAGTATTAATCATATTAAAGAAACAACTCAAACGTCAGTCAGTACACAAGACAAATTATTTGGAGAACTTGAAGGATTCTTAGGTAAATATAAATCATCTACACACAAGGGTAAGTTTGGAGAAGAACAATTGTCCACTCTATTAAACAGCCTTTATACCAATGCTGAAATTACGAATACTACCGGACAGAAGGCTGCTGGTGATTTTCTTATGAAAAGAGTAGATAAACCCGACATCATGATTGAGAACAAGGAATATACTTGCAATATCCCTAAGGAGGAAATATCTAAGTTTATTCGTGATATCGAAGCTTTGAATATGTCCGGGATTTTTATTTCGCAACATAGCGGGATCGCATTTAAACAAAATTTTCAAATAGATATCAATAATGGTAATATTCTAATATATATTCAGAATTGTGATTATGACCCCGAGAAGGTTAGGTTAGCAGTTGACATCATTGATAATTTATCAAATAAATTGAAAGATATCAACATCAATGACGAGAACATCAACATTTCCAAAGACATTCTCGATGGGATTAACGACGATTATCGTTCATTTATTACGAATAAAGAAACATTACATACTATCTTACGAGATTTCAATAAGAAAATGAATATCCAAATTGATGATTTAACTATGCCTAATCTGGATAGGTATCTTGAACCAAAATATGCATATGTTAAAGATAGAATCTTTAAATGTGAGTTATGTAATGAGTTTGTGGGAAAAAATAAACAGTCCCTGTCTTCGCACCAACGCGGCTGCAAAAAAAAATGTGGTGCCAATAATGATACAACACCCGGCTTTGAATATTCTAACTAACGCATGTTCTTCCGAAGAAGGGATACTTCCACCACCACCATACATTTATTAGGTGGACGTACATGCGTCTACGAAAATGCAATTACTCTTCTCCAATTTTGAAATAAGCGCACCACGATATAACCTGAATGGGGCAGTTCCAATATATAGATTATTAGATGGTTACGCGACTGCATCTAGTAATTCCGATTTTTTAGGTAAACGAATTACGTATCCAATAGATAGAGGGTTATTACAAGTATGGTTTAAATTACCAAATAGCTACGTGTTAAATAATTTTAAACTTTTTAATGATAATAATATTGCGTCATTTAATTTGAAAATTGCATCATCGATAACTGACGCGACCTAAAAAGACGGGAAAAACGTACACAAGAACTTGCAAATAATAAAAATGTTTTACAATATAATCCCAATGTTTAAATTTTTACTTTATAATAATGCTTTTATTATTATAAACTTTTATTCTGTATCTAATTCTAACATTCTTTCATGTGTATTTCTTCCCTTAAATATATTGTGAAATCTGCATGCAAATTCAAAATCAATAATTATACATTTATTATTACTTATATACATATTACTTTTTTGCAATTTAAGTATAGATTCTTTTATGCTTGCATTACGTGTTTTTGAATAATTTTCCATATAATCTTTTAAATTGTCTTTTTCAGAATTAAACCAAATATCATTATGATTTATATTATATTTTTCATGTAAATATGATAATACGTTATATCCTTCCATATATTTTTTATAACTATCTAATAATACTCTATGTTCAGCATTATTATCTATTACAATATTATTATTTTCTAATCTACATATAATATCTATATCTGTATTTAATTTTTTTTCATAATAAGGTATTTTATAAAAATATATTGTTTTATTATCTTCCATATCAATTAACTCCCCATAATCTTGTATTTCAGGAATTATTACATTATTATTATTATTATTATTAAAAGCTAATTTATGAAAATATATCTCTGTTAAAAATTGTATACAATATACATCTTTAAAAATATAATCTTTTTCTAATATCAATACTTTATATATGTTATTTTCATGTTTTATTATTCCTCTGCTTATTAATATACATGATTTTGAACATAAAGAAGTTCTATTATCTATACATTTTGTTCTTATGCATGGGATATTATTTCTTTTATAAAAATTAGGGTCTTTATTAAATATATCGCTAAATTTATACTTTGGTATATTTTTATACATTTCCATTAATTTTTCTTTATCTTCTGCATACAGTTCATTATTCTTACACCTATTTGTTAACCACTTCTCAATATTACTATCCATTTATATATATAATAATATTTTTATTTAGCTCGAATAATATAATTAACTATGCAATATCGTGGATAATAATTCTTTTTTGGTACAGTTTCATTCGGAGATACAGTTAAAACTTTCGGCGGGTCTGACAATGAGAAACCTACAGTTGCTCCTCTGCTACCACCTTCAGTTTCACCTCCACGTCTATTAAAAAATTTCAGTTCATTAAAAGATAGTATATGTCCATGTGGATAATGTGCATCTATTAATTGTTTAACTCCACCCGTAGTCCCTATATTTATATTAGTTGATGTTCCTATCGGAAACTTTCTCCTTAAATCTGGGACTTTAAATTTTCCACTTGCAGAAGTTCCATAATTATTACCAATAGTTGCAAATAATTTTGGATAATTATTAATATCATATTCGGTTCCATCACACAATAAATATCCATCTGAAGTCAGATTATCAATTTTATATCCACCCCATAATAATATGGATCCTATATGTGGAAAAACCTCTGTTTGAATATTAGTAGTCGAAAATTCTATTTTTTCATTCGTAATCTTTACCATTTTTATATAATAATATAATATAATATATTAATAATATGGTAAAAATTACGAATGATCATTTAAAATTAACAGATAATTTAAATCAATATTCAAAAGTTCCATTTACTGGAACTGTTATATTATGGACAGGCACCACCGCACCCGATGGTGCATTATTATGTAATGGAAACCAATATGCAGTTGCAGATTATCCTGTATTAGCCGAATTTTTAGGATATCCCTCAACTGATACTTATTTTAATGTTCCCAATTTTAATAATCGTATACCAATTGGTGCAGATAATATTGATAATGTAACAAATAACGGTGTTAATACTGGAGGTTCGGCAAAAATTAATGGTATACCACACTCACATAGTGTAGATCTGAACGGTATAAAAAAAAATGTATATACATGGGATTATCCCGAAATTGGTAATGGCGCCCATAATTACCAATTTGAGATTGGAACCACCACCAAAACTATATCTACAAATACAACTGACCCACATAAAGATTATTTTCCACCATATTTTGCAGTTAATTATATAATATATACCTAACCGATTCTACCTCTACCTGTATAAATCATATATTTCACTGCAAAATATCTTGGCTTATGAACACCAGTAGTACTATCATCAATAATAGTTCCAGTTGTATGTATTTGGTCGCTCCAATGTGCAGCAGAAAATGGAGAAGTATCGTCCATATCCCCGTTTCGATCACTTAAAGAGCTTATATATGTATGATTCGGGGAAGCGTGGCTATGCACAAATTGGTCTGAATCTATTGTCCAACTACCACCTTCTCTTCCATTACTATGTTTATCTTCTGATGTTCCTAATTCTGATTCATCTACTGTATTTGCTCCTAATGGAAATCTATCTTGTAAATCTGGAACATTAAACGAATTGCCTGAACCTCCATATTTATAATTTAATACATTATATAAGTCTTTATAAGTATCTTTATCATATGGGTCTCCATTACATAATAAAAATGCTGTTCCTAATGTTATATTTTCCTTATAACACATTAATATTGTACCTATCGGAAAATCAAAATGCACTTCATTATTTATTAAAACATTATCTTTTGTTGTTGATATAACTGGTCCTGATGGCACTGAATAAAACATAAAATATTCTGAAACAGATTCTGGTGTAATTAATTCTATTATTTTATTATCATTTAATGTTGAATCTTCAGATTGAAATGTTGTCGGTATTACCCAATTAAATAAAGTATTATCATAATTTATTATAAATGTCTTATAATTTTTTATTAATTCATTATTATCAAATGAAGAAATTGATAAATATACTATACATTTTACTATTGCATTCTGTGAATCAGCTGTTCTATACCATATATTTAGAATTTCCAAAACATTTGAATTAATAGATTGATATGTTGCATATACATTTTTTAATTCAGATAATGAACTAACCGACTTTGCAGTTGCAGTTGAAAATGGTGGAATAACTGGTAAACTTTCATATACTTTAACATAATTAGATAAATCTGTATTTTCTAAACCCGATGATATTATAGTTCCAGTTTCAATATTATTATTTCCATTCAAATCCCATATGTTAAATTGTAAATTATAACTCATATTTCGGGATTCATATAACGTATTATTACCACTACTATATGAATAATATATCCATAAATCTGTTGATAAATTTACATAATTTATATTATTATTATCATTTACCCCATTTAACCATAATGTATGAATTTTTTCTATATTCTTTGTTGAATCAATTTCTGCAAATGATGCATCGAATTGATTTCTTACATTTATATTATTTATCATTATTGGATTTAATACATCTATATTAAATGATACGTCTATATTATATGATGGTATAGATGTGTATCCCACCAAATCATTTCCATTATAATCATAATTTTTAGAACTTAATGTTTCTATTGCTACTGAATAATTTTCAGTATTTGATTCCATATTATAACTCAAATCTACGATTCCAAAATATAATTTACTTGTTTCGTTATTAGTATTATATGAATGATATAGTTTTCCATTAATTACTGTATTGTTCACAGTAGAATCATTATACCATATATTATGTGCATTTACCAATACGTTATCTGAAACTGTTTCATATTGGGTTTTTATTTCTTGTAATTTATTTTCAAGTTCTACTATTGTAAATTCCGAATGTATTAACGATATTGCTAATTGATTATTAAATGATTCATTTGCATTATTAAATGACCATCCATTTATTACTCTATCATATATAGCTGTTGTATAATATGTATAATTTGGCACTGTAAAATAAATAAAACACGGTAGTATATTTTTTACACTGGTAGATGACCATAACTTAATTAATGTTCCTACTGTTGTGCTATATACATTATTATATGTTGTTTTTAATGCACTTACCTTTCCTGGCATATCATATAAAATATTTGATAATATTTGATGAAAATTAGAATTACCAAGATTGTCTGCTATACCACTATTCTGTGCAAATACATATAAATCATTTCCTATTATTGACCATTCACGAGTATTTTTCAAATATCTTATATCTATTCTTGTCCAACACGTATTACTTAAATAACCATCTACATCTACATCTTCCTTTATACCATATAGCTTTAAATCTATATTATTCTCTGTTAATTTTGTATCATTATATAAAACATCATATGTTGTATCTTCTGGTGTTAAATTTAATTTATCATACCATATTTCATTTACAACTGATATTTGTTTATTATCTGTAAAATATGTTTTATATACAGATTTTAAACTTGTAATTGATTGTTTATTCGTTATCATATACGCATCAAAATTAAAATATGATAATACGTAATTTGATACTTCTGGTATATTTGCATGTTGCGTGTTATTTATTGTTGGTGCTACTGCTGTTGTTTCATCTGTTGGTATTGTCCATGCATATGCATACGTTGCATTACCATTTGTTATAGTTCTTGTTATTGTATATTTTACTTTTCTTGTTTCATATAACACATTTCCTTGTGCATCTGAATAATCTGTCAATACATATATCCATACATCTGCCTCTCTTGTTGTATTACTATAATCTGTATCGAATACATCTCTCTCATCATGCCATATATTATATACTTGACTTAAATTATATGTTGTACTACTATTTGGGTCATTTAAATTTGTTGTTGTATAATTTTTTCCATCATATATCGTCTTCAAACTCGCGAATGATGCAGTTGATGTATTCATTTGAAATGGTACAAATCCATAAAATATATCAGTATAACCTATTGCTTCACCCGCAGATAAACCATTACTACTTATACTCGCTGGACTTGTAGATTCAATCGAATTTCCGTTATTATCTAATACCTCTGTCCAACCATTCGTATCTGGAAAAAAAGTAAATAACTTTGTTTTATATGCAATTACGCTATTCGAAGCTGCTACATACGAATAATATGCCCAAAAATTTGTTCCTCCATATTCTTGGTTAGAATTAAACTTTAATTCATGCACTTCTTTTAATGTTTGAACCTCGGATAAACTTTCTATATATGTTTCTAAACCACTTGTCTGTGCCAATGCATCTGCTGGAACAAATTTCTTTTGCACTACTATTTCACTTGAATTTTTTTCTTCTGTTGATAAGTTTGTTCCATCTCCATTACGAGCTTGAATTGAATTCATACCATATGTTCCCGATGATAATGTGAACGAACCATTACTCGTTCCTCCTGATGTCCAATTTACTCCACTATTTACACTATATTCCCATTGCGATGCTCCACTTCCAAGAACTACACCTACTGTTGCGTTCTCCTCTTCAACTGGACTTGTTGGAAAAGATACTGTTGGCGGAGATATTGTAACAGCAACTATAAATTCTATTTCACGGATTTGTAAATATGATGGCGACCCTGATACCCAACCATTAACACCTATTAGAAATTCATCTGAATCAGTTGATGTATCTGTCATAGTATATTCTTTCCAAACCTCACTTGAACCTGCAGCATTTGTAATATTAGCAATTTCAGTGCCACCACCAGTGAAGCTGGATGGATTTCGATATACTTGAAAAGCTGTTATTTTTCTTGATTAAACATACGTATCTTTTCTAATTTTATTGAATCAGGTAGTTTAAACCATAATATTAAATCAGTGCCTTGCGTAGAAGGGTCATATAATAATCTATTATGGTCAGGGTTATCAGTGCTACTTATATTACCATCAAATAAACAATCTAACAAGAAATTATCTGAACCAATAGAATGATTTGACCTTATTTCATATTCTTTATTCCCAGAGGAAGTGATGCGTTTACAATATGTTGCATTATTTGAACTAAGAACGGTAGGCATATCATTTGGGTCTGGATATGTAATCGACATTTTTAATATATATATAACATATTTTTATATATTTATTTACCTTATTGAATTAAATACATTCAGGATTACTGGAATATAATACATTCAGGATTACTGGAATATAATACATTCAGGATTACTGGAATATAATACATTCCGGATTACTGGAATATAATATTTATTTCAAGTATCAATATATTTAGTTTATCCGCATATATTAGTACTTCAGAAGTAAATATTAAGGCGAATCAAACTGGGACACAGGTAAACTATTATCCCAAATATTGCATAGTTAACTATATTATACGGGCAAAATAATCTTCTCTTTTTATCTCCAAATACACTATACCTATGCAACTATTTCCATTTGACAAGATAAGTTCTCATTTCAAAACCGGCAAATTAATTATTCTCCTTGTGTTTAGTGCATTCTTTTCAATCATCTACATGTTTCTAGATGATAAACATTTCAAAGGCGTAAATGCAGTAAGGGAAACGATAAAAAAAGAGGTTATTAAAAAAAAGGTTGAACAAAAATTGGCCACGTCTGGCGGTCCACAAGAAACATTCTTTGATTTCGCAAATACACAACCGGACAATAATGCCCAGGTTGACAACGAATTAGATAAAGCAACAAAGACTGTGAAACAAGAGGTTAGTGATGACGAATTATCTGTTGATAAAATTGAAACTTCTACCTTTCAGCGCATCTTTGATCGTATGTACTTCTCAATCACCACATCTACATTATTGGGCTATGGGGATATTTATCCAGTATCCAATCTAAGCAAACTTATTGTTATGATCCAATCTATGCTGACGGTTTCATTAATTGTCCTATAAATACAAAACCAAATCATGCCATCCTCATATTGTGATGGAATGATTATACCAACTTGCCAGCAAGTATCGCAGGCCAGTGATGCATTAGAAAACTAATGAAACCGATCGATACATCAACCAACAAATATTTCCACGCGGAACTATTCATCATTATTGCATTGTATGCAAATAATCCATACAACAAACTATGTATGGGTCGCAAATCGTTCCACCATATCTTATCGCCAAATACCTCCGCTCCAGTCTCACGGCTTTTCGTTAGATAAATAAATAAGAAACCAAATGCCGGCAATAGGGCTAGATATCCCATATAAGGCAAGTATTCGGGACGGATTGTCTTGGCAATATAGACAAATGCAGCTCTCGTGCCTATGCATCCTACTAAAAACAATAGAAAACGCTTTTGTAAAGTATTCATTATATAGATAATTCATATATTTTATTGCCGGGCACATTAACAATTGCCCGATCCCATGTTCATACCCATATAATTTATATGATCTGATGTGCTGGTGCAATGCAAAGGTGCACAAGAATCCGAACATGACGCAGATTCTGTATCTGCGCATATCTTATACTCCGTATTTTGCTCATTATACCACACTTCTTCTGATACGTGTTGGAATCCCAATAGTTCTTCTGGAACATGAGGAACAATATCATAATAATGTGTTATGCGAAATGAAGGAATCACATAAGAATTATACAAGTTAACAAACAAATTATTTCCAACACGAGGAGAACCAAACGTAATAACACTATCAATAATGAGCGTTTTCGGCAAGTTTATCATAACATCGAACGCATACAAGTAAGCTAATGCACCACCAAGTGAATGACCCGTTATCATAACATTGTTTGTATTGTAGTTCGCCGACAATTTGAGAACACACTCTTGAATTTCACTTGAAATATACGTATATGACTCATAAAAGCCCTTTTCTACTGCGACGTCGGGATATGCAGAATAAGGCATTATCTTGGATATTTTTACATTGTTGATCCAATTTTGAAAATTTTCTGATCCGCGAAATGCAACGAAGATTGCGTTGGTTGGTTTGTTTACTCCAATTATCGATTGGGATCCACGATTCTCTATCACTTGGACTAAAATATTCTCTGAAGTACACGATGGACATGTCCATTCTAATGTGTTATTCACACAATAAGAAGCCTGAGCTAAATTTAATGAAATTTTGGCTGCATCTTCTGTGTATACATAGGCTTTACTAACCTGCAATATCCCAATTAGAATCACTATCGGAAAAAGAGTTATCATTTGTATTATACTCTATACCTTGATTTTTCTTTATCGTGTATATGTTCTTTACCAAAATAAAGGAGAACTATAACGCCCATATAATCCAAGTAAACCACCATACCCATACCCACCATACCCACCATACCCATACCCACCATATGGATAGCCACCATACCCGCGTCTACATCCGCGTCTACATCCGTGTCTACGTCTTGACATTATAATATATATGTATGTTTCGTTTTTTACAAAAAAATTAATAACGGTTGCTCCTAAACTCGAGCGATCGCATGGTACAATAAACACAAATTGTACCTAACCGTGCACATTTACCAATATGAATCTTAGAAACGATCATTTCTATATAATATTGTATCAGGTGCATTTCTATCCTATTGACACGATATATATAGGGTTGTATTTGTGTTTCTTACAAAAACCGTAATTCGCCTCCTTGAATATAGGAACCATTCGGGGGGACATAAAGACTCATTGTGGGAACCATTCGGGGGGACATAAAGATCCGTTGTGGGAACCATTCGGGCGGACATA
>Ga0222715_10005909_pt1 | contig 10388 bp, 7 predicted proteins | sample C33_9DmetaG_FD_165056 | JGI IMG/M metagenome (GOLD analysis project Ga0222715, IMG submission 165056) | Estuarine water microbial communities from San Francisco Bay, California, United States - C33_9D | ecosystem: Environmental > Aquatic > Marine > Unclassified | place: USA: California... | reverse complement strand
ACGCGCACGATGTCAGCATTGCGACGACGTCGAGTCTCCTCGCCGACGCCTCTCGCGCGCCCGACGGCGAAGCCGCCACCCTCGCCCGCACCCTCGCCACCGCGCACCACGCCGACGCCGACGCCGCCGCCGACGCGATAGAATAGAACACACAACCCGCACGCGGCGCTCCCGAGGCGTCGCCACGCGGGTGGTATAATCAATAGAAGAAACCGTAGTAGGTAGACGCCAACTGTCTTTTCTCCTCCTCATTCGTCGACGCCATCGACGACACCCTCGCACGACGACGCCACCGCCCACGACGACGACGACGACGACGCTCGCGCACGCGACATCACCACGCGCGCACGCCCCGCGCCCGTCGCCCGCCCCCTAGGCAGCGCATCGCACGCACACGATGCCATCGCATCATCTCACGCCCACCCTCACGGCATCAAACGCGTGCGTCGACGCCGCGCTCGCCGCGCGCATCGCCCGCGACGACGTCGAACACTTCTCCGCACACGTCCGCGCGTGCGAGACGCTCTACGGCGCGTGCGCGTCGGGCGCGCGCGCGTGGACGCAGTCGGCCAACGCGGCGCGCGCGACCAAGGCGTTCGCGACGTCTCGCGCGCGCGTGCGCGAGGATGATTTCACGCGCATGCTCGACGTCGCCCTGCGCTTCGTCCACGCGTGCGTGGACGTGGACGATGCGTGCGCTGGGGAGTGGTGCGATGCGGCGATTCGCGCGATTGATGCGTACGGGAAGCGTGGGAAAGGGACGGGAGCTAGGCGGGCGCGGTCGTCGGCTCGATGCGATTGGCGCGAGATGTTCGCGCGCGCGGAGCGATTTTTCAAAGGCGACGCGCGCGCGTACGCCGGGTACGGCGTCAGTGGCTCGACGCACTTGATGTATATTAAGCTCGTGCGCAAGTGTCGGCGATTTTTTGAAGATGGCGCGGCGAGAGCAATTTGGGCGCGCGTGTCCGAGGCGTGTCAATCGACGGATCACAACGCGTGTTTCGAAGCGTTGGCGACGTGTCATGCGTTTATGCCGTGCATGCACGTGGGCAATCACGGGAGCGACGATGCGGCATTCTTCGTTGACGTCGTTCACGGTGAGTGGTGCGCGATGTTTGACGCGCTCGGGGCGAATGCGCATTGGAAGGCGTATTGGATGTCCATGTTCGCGCAGCTCGCCAAGCACGACGTCGCGGGTGAAATCGTATGGACCGACGGTGTGTTGCGTGGAATTTTAACCGCCACGTTGAGTGCGCTGGAGCTTCCCATCGGTGGCGTTGAAGGACGCGTGCCGTTTGGACGCAAGCTCCCGGGCCGAGCGGCGGCGGTGTTTCAATCGTCGCGAGACGCGCCCGCGGTGCGGAGCTGCGCGAAATTTTTAACGCATCGCTCGACGGCGGCTGCGGACGCGCGCGCGACGACGGCGATCGCGCAGATTGTGGATTACATTGAGCATTACTACCATCCGAGCAATAGTGGGCATTACGTGGGGAATTTGATGTCGTTTATGCGATTTTGTATCAAGTATACGGAGAAATTGGTCCACGCGCGCGACGGATGGGACGTCGAGGCGGTGGAACGGTTCGCGACGACGATGAAGCGATTAACCGACCGTGGCATGTTTTCAAAAAATAGTACTTTGAGACAAGCATCGATGGTGGCTACGTCACGATTGGCATACATGTGCCCGCGCGTGATTTTACCCACGGTGCTCATGCGATTCGAGGAGGCGTTGTCGCACGAAACGGCGACGAGGCGACTCGTGCCGGCGATGAATTGTCTCACCGCGTGCGTTCGGCCATTGTTACAACTCCCGCTGAATACCATTTTTGAAGACAGCGACGGGGAGGCGTACATGAATGTCAATGAATTCATCGCGTCGGCGCTCATGGCGGCGCTTCCAGGGATTGATGTGAACGACTCGTCAAAGACGTGCGCGGCGTTGCGTTTGTTTTGCGCGACGGTGAGCAACGTCACGGCGCTCGTCGACGTCGGCGAACCCGGTGCGAACCCGCTCGTGCCCATCATGTGGTCCGAGTGGACCGTACAGTTTCTCTCGCAACTTTTCGTGTTGTTTGAGCATTTACAACCCGATACGCACGGGAGTAAGTCCGATGCGGCTGACGCCTTTAAAGGCGGCGCCAGAGACGCGTCGGGATTTTTACTCGGCCCGACGTCCATGTACCAACCATTTTTGCGATTACTATTCGCACGTCTCGACCCAGACATACGTAAGTTGGCTGTCAAGCGCGTCGCAGCGTTTGTGCGCGAAAATACGCTTCCTGAACTTGTAGATGAAGTTGGCGTTCTCGTACAAGCGGCAACTATGGCGGATCCAGAGACGAGCGTCGAGGAGATTTTGCGCCCGCTTGCGCGCGCGTTGCGCGAAGACATCTCCACCGCCGACGCTACACTGAGTACCGCCGTGGAATCTCGTATACGATGGAACAGTGGACTTTTAATCATGGGCGCCCATCGCGCCGCTCGAAGCGTCGCGTCGGCGTTGACGGTGGAGATTAAAGCGCTCTCGCGCGACATTTTCACCGCGTGTGAAACCAATGGAAACATGGAACTTTTAGACACTGGAGAGAACATTTTGAGCATGCTCGTGTCGGGGCTCACGAGCACGTACATGGTAGATGAAGAGCAGGATGTGTTAGGTGAAGACGGCGTCGCGGACTGGGTGACGACGCGGTGGGAGGTGAACGACGAGGAAGAGTCAACTGTCAGCGCGCGACACGCGCCGACGCCGTTTCAGTGGTCGTATCCAACCGCCGACAACATACGAGAAGCGGAGGCTATAGTGGATGAATTTCTAACGCAACCTGCGAACGCATTGATTCAAGGCACGACTGACGGCGGTGCGGGGAACGTTGATGCCATGGATATCGACGGTGGTGCGACGTCGTCGTCGTCAAAAGATGTCGTGCGCGTACGCGTCTCCGCCATCGGCGGCGTGCTGACGGGATTCCGTGTGCGTCTCGCTGACTTTAGCGACCCAAACGCAACGAAAACTTTCCTCGCGCACCGGGAACCAGTCATAGCAAGCGCCGAAGCGCGCGGTCTCGCCGCGCACGCACTGGTAGCCGCCGTGTCGCGCACCAGCGCCGATGACGTTGAAACTCTTCGACTCATTTGCTCTGTCGCTGACGTGGTGTTGAATCCACACGCGCACGCCTTCTCAGCGCGAAGCGCCGGGTTCGAGGCTTTGCGTTCAGATGCCACGTATCTTTCACAGCCTCAATCTTTTGGCGTCGAGTCGCGCTCGCCTCGATGGCTCGTGGCGGAAAATGTTCGTCTCAACACGCAATGGCGAGACGCCATGGCGATGTTTCACTCTGCATCCTCAAGCGAATTCAACGACGTCGGTCCGGTCTCGGACCCGCGTCGCATCGAGCTCTTGCGCGTGGTAGAAGAGTTGGCGCTGAGTAAATACAGCACAGTGCGCCGAAGCGCCTTGCCCGTCGTCGACACGATGTTTGAGCGGTACCCGAGCGACGCCCATCGCTTTGTCCAGCGCTCCATCGACGCGTTGGCGCACACTGAAGAAAACGAAGACGCGTGCATCGCGGCGTGCTATGCGTTGCGTTGCTCAACGACTCTGACGGCGGTACTACATAACGAAGCGCTCTTTGCGCCGTTTGTCCGCGCAGTGCTTGGGAGTGCGCATCACGGCTCGGAAAAGGCGCAGGCGTCTGTCGGATCGTTGTTTTTGCATTACGCGTTGTTGTTCACGCGGGGCGCATTTGCGCGCGCGTGCGACGATATCCGGACGTTAAAATTAGACATGATCTCGACATTGGAATCTTCGTCAGCGACGACGAAACCGATGCATTGGAGTTACGAAATGATGACCAACGCGATGACGGTGTTCTTTCTCGACCCGTGTCTGGACGAAGCCGCGTTTCTCGCGCGCGCCACGCGAGTATTCATGCAACGCACTTTGGGTGATTTAAAAGTCACCAGGTTTCCTGCAATGTGCGCATTGTTAATGTTGAGTCGTTACGAGTGCTACGAATCCACGTGCGTGCCGGAAATTCGAGAAATCGCCCGGACTGACGCCGTCGGAGCGGTGCGCAAATGGACGCGTAATTTTGCGTTGGCGCATTCCGCGCTTGACGCTGGGGAAGCGCGCTCACAAATGAATGGTAAAGCGGACGCATTAATGCAAGCCGCAGAGTCGCTCTATGGATTCGCAAACGAAATGTCCGGGCCGGACTGGCCGATGACGCGCGCATTTGAATGTCTGCCGTCTACGGGCGCGTTCATCGTCGCGGTGGCGCGGTTTTGGATGCTCTTGGCGCGCGTCGCGCCGAATGACGTCGTCACCGGCCTGCGCGCATTCCTTGACGACCCGACGATTCAGAGTGGCGATCGAAGCATGCGATGCGCGGTGGCCGAGGCGCTTGCGGGCACGCTCGCATCGCGCGCGGTGGCCAACGTCGAGGACGAGCGTTGGATGGAACGCGCGTTTATCAAATTCGCCCTCGACGCATCCACGGATCAACGCGAGGAATGGCTTCGTGGCGCCGCGTATTGCACCGACAGTGGAAATGGAAATATCTCTGACTCGCTGCTTCGACGCTTGCTCGAGCACGAAGAGTCGTTGTCGACGGTGGCGCACGTGGCGAGGAGCTTGGAGTTGAAACGCGTCTGCGCGGCGCAGCTCGGTCGCGGCGGCGGATTGGACATCAAGCACGCTATGTTAGACGCACTCGCCGATCCGGTACGTACGCCGATTTTCCACGAAAGCAGAATTGTGCGCGAGCACGCAGCGCAGCTCGCGGCGTTGATGATTGCGTCGGCGGAGCCTGAGCTTGCGGAACCTCGCGCTCGAGTGGTTGAATTGTTTACTCGAGACATCGAACGCGCCGCCTCTCAAGCGCTGAGTGCTGATCCCGCTATGCCAGATCCAGAGCTCACCAAGGCGCGCGACGCGATTGAAGGCGTGTTTTATGCTGCGCTTGAGCTTGTGCGTCGTGGCGACGCTGCGGCGATCGCCCCGAGCGCGTCAGCCATTCTTCGCGCGGCGTTGCGCACGGCGGAATCAAAGGATAAAGATTTTGCCATGATTGCCAAGCTCACGGTGGCGTACCTAAAGTACGTGCGCTTCGACGATGATGTTTTACGCCAACTCACGCACATGTTGATTGCTACGTTACATGATACGAATTGGCACACACGCGCGGCGACGTTGCGCTTTATTCAAGCGCTCGCGTATGGGCACGCCTTTGCGCTCGGCGTTGAGCTCTTCGTTGCCCTTCGCGACGCTGTCGTCGCGAGCTTATCCGACAAGCAACTCGAAGTCGCCCAGCTCGCATCATCCACGCTCATGATTTTCCTCAAGGGTGTCGGTGCGAGCAGTGAGGCTGAATTACGAGCGACATTCTTACGCGTCGCCAAGACGACGCCCGTGGGCGCCGACGCCGATCCGCTCACGACGTCCACGAAACATGCCGCCGTCCTCGGTCTCGCCGCATGCGTACTCGCGCACCCATACGATGTCCCAACGTGGATGCCCGAAGTCATGGAAACCCTCGGATTCGCCTCACTCGAACCCGCGCCGATGAAGCTCGCCGCTCAAAAGACGTTTGCGGAATTCAAAAAGACGCATCAAGACACGTGGAGCGAAACTCGCGCCGCGTTCACGCACGATCAATGGGATGCGGTGACTTTAGGTTTAGATCTCGCCCCTAGTTACATCATTTAGTAGGTTTAGTAGTTTGACAATACCAGCCGCATCATTGCACACGCGCCATCCATCCTTTGTCCTTTGTCCTCACTTTGCGACTCGCGACATGTCACAACCAAGCCTCGAACGCGCCCTCGAGCATCTCAATCTCGACGACGACGACGATGACCACGACAAAAACGTCCGAGATGGCAATGATGACGACCCATCTCGCGATGTGCGCGACGACATCATCGCGCGCGCGTACCACCGCGCAAATTACCGTCCATGTCCATCATGTGGAGAGTACTTTGTGAAAACCATGGAGCGGAGAGACGCATCACAATGCGAGCGATGCGACGCCACGCCGCGCGCGACGGCGTCGCGAGCGACGCGCGTGCTCATCATGTGTCCAGTCTGGTGCGTACGGCGACGACGAGGGCGAACGGCGCGGCGATGATTGTATGTATGGGTGACTGACATTTGGCTCTCGTTTCGCGCAGCACGGCGGTGCTCATTAAACCTGCGGGATCGCACGCGCTGTGCATGTGCGCGCGGTGTTTGCACGTGTTGCGCATTCCATCAACCAAGGAACCGCACCGACGATCGTCGCCCACGGGGGTGATTAAGGAGGAGGACGATTCGGAATCGAAACGCGCGCAAAGCGGTCCTCCAGGCTTTGAGACGTCGGCGGCATTTGATGATCCCGCGACGCTCAATGTCGTCGCGTGCGTGTGTCCGACGTGTGCGATGACGGTACAAGCGCCGTTGAATGCACCAGATGGGGTGTGTAAGTGTGGGGCGTGTGGAAATCTGTTACGCGTACCCGTCGTCGCGTAATTGTTTGCCGCGCGGCTTCGATTCGATTCGATTCGATTCGATACATGGAAACGACGAACATTCAGCATTGACATCATTATCACAGATGAATGACTTATACGTTTACGTTACTGGTATACCTGACTGATGAAACCACGACGATGACGAGGATAAGAACGCTATTTACGCTCGACGACGCGATTGATCGATGCAGAGCGCGGCGTACCGATACCATGATGAAGATCTTCGCTCGACGATGACGCATGTTTACGTATCGGATTGCAAAAGACGCTGCCGTCGTCGTGCACGAATCGCCCGCCAGCGCGATTTGGACGCGATAAGCCACGCGGCACGATTGCCGAGCCACAACGCGCGATATCGAAGCGCTTCTTCGGCTCGATCGTACGACACGCTAGACATGTCTTCTTCTTCATCAAACGCCGCTCGTCTCGCTTTAGAACGCATGTCTGGCGTGATTGCGGTTGTTAACACGCGTTTTCGTGGCGTGGGTGTTGGAGAGAGCGCTTTGAATGCGGCGCGGAACTGCGCTTCGTGGCCGAATAAACCGTAAATCGCGGCGCCGCGGGACGACGCGGAGGATGGTGGTTTTGGTTTCGGTGGCGAGTTTATCGCGAGGTTTGCGCTGTCGTCGACGCGTATCCATGACAAAAATGGATCCATGCTTTGAGGCAAGACAACGCCGCCGCGTCACCGAACGACGCGACGCGTCGCGGAATGACGTCGCAGCCGAGCGCAGCGTCTCTCTTCTTCGTTTTCCCAACAGAGGCAATAAATGTTCATGTGAATATTAAGACAACGCTACAGTGCACACACAGTTACCGAGGCGCTCGACGATACATTTACGCCCCCAGCGCGAGCGTGAGCTCGGCTTCGCACGCGAGCTCATCGCCGACAAAGCACTGACCCTTCATCTTGGCGATGCCAAAGCGCTTGTTCAACTTGGTGAGCACAACCTTCATGACGAGCGTATCGCCCGGAACCACGGGGCGGCGGAACTTCACGCCGTCAATACCGGCGAAAAAGAATTCTTTCTGCGTGCCGCCTTGACCTGTGTGCGAAATGACGACGAGTGTGAATGGTGAGTATACAAACAAAAGAGAGCGAGAGCGCGACAACTGTCGCGTCAGCCGCGCGAGGCGGCGGAAACGCGTCCAATCATCGCATCGTCATACAAGCAAGAGTACGCACCTTCTTCACCCGGTTCCAACATGATTAAACCTCCGACTTGCGCCATGGCCTCTACCATCAAAACGCCCGGCATGATTGGGCGCTGCGGGAAGTGTCCCGGGAAAAAGTTGTCGTTGATGGTTACGTTTTTGACGCCAATCGCGTACGAACCTTGCTGAATTTCAACCACACGATCGACGAGCAAGAATGGGTAGCGGTGGGGCAATAAGTTCATGATGGCACCGATATCCATAGCCATGGGTAAAGCCTTACCCATGCCCTTGGCGGAAGAACCGGGCTCTTCGGCGGCGTCGGCGGAGACGATCACGCGCGAGCGCGGCGCCGGGCGGACGCTCACCGCGGACTTCTTCACCGGAGACGCCGCAGTGCGGCGCGCCGTGGCGCGGGTGGTGGCAAGTTGCGAGAACGTGCACGTCGCGGACATCTTAATCTGTGTGAGTGCGCGTATGCGGCGTATGGAGACGACACGCGCGCGTCAGCGGCGGGTAAAACCTCAAACGCAAGCGTCCGAGCGCGAGGGAATATTCGACGCACGCGTCGACGAAGTCAATGCGAACGCGACGATGCGGCAGAGTGACGCGTCTTTGTGGCGAGGTAAGCGCGCCTACCTGAGTAATGCGCGTGTGTGAGCGATTGGGAATGCGGACAAAGGAAGACAGCGCTTTGCGCTTTATCCAGCAAACGTACAGTCAGCCGAGGGGAATCGCGCGCGCAGAAATTAGAAGAAATGCGGGCGAATGCGAGATAGAGGCTAGAGAGTTAAAATTTTAAAACGCTAATAAATGAAAGGAATGAGACGATACTTGACGATGGCGCAATAGCGCGCCCAGTCGGCGCCATACTTTTCCTCGCACGCTTCGCCGTCCCGAGCGTCGCGATGGGCGAGTAAAATTCCAAAGTAAATGACGTAAAAGTACGGCACGACGTGGGAGAAGCCGCACGGCAAGCACCACGCCCACGCCATGATCCAGTCACCGAGGTAGTTGATGTGACGGCAAATGCCCCACCACCCACTGACGATGAGCTTGGTGCCGCGCTTGGTTTGCAACGTCTTCAAATGCGCCACGCGCGGGTCGTTCGGATTCGTGCGGAACAAGTTCTTTTGCGAGTTGGCGCCGCGGAATATAGCATACCCGACGCATTGTACGAGCAGCACAAGTGCCAAATGCGCATTTGACAATGCTTGTGGATGCTCGAGAATGTAACGGCACTGCAATGAATACGTAAACGGTACCCAAACCAAATCCCCAAACGCAAGCATGAAACCAAAGCCGTCCGTGGTGACGTCCATCGTGGTCAAAATCGCTGGTTCATTCCACAACGCATCGATGACGTAAGCACCTTGGAAGGCACACACCAAAGCCATCGCGGGCGACACGGCGCCAAACGTCGCGTACTCCTTCGCCGCGAATCCTAAATCCAACAACAACCACCCAATCAGCCCGGGCGTGAGCTCGCAAAACACTTTCAAATCGAACTTTCCATTCAATAATCTCGGGTTCAACTCACGACCGATGAAGTAGTCGTACGCAGCGTTACCGCTGTCACCACCCTTGGCGAGCATCTTCCCGCGCCCAAACGAGCTCGCGTACAAGTACGTCGACAACGCATACGAAAACACAATCATCGCCGTGAGCATTGATAAGAACTTTTCATGCACCAGCGTCAAGTCAATCACGCCTGCATGCGTACCGATCGCACCGACGACGCACGTCGCTACGAAGACGCGAAACCCGTTCAACTTGTACGTCAACCTCGACCCGTCTGGGAGCACCACGCCTTGCTTTTCGATCCCAGGCAACGCCACGTGCGCGATGATAGTAAACGTCATCCATCCGAGCGCCATCACCGCGCCTTGTGCGTCGAAGAGCGGCATGGACTTGGGAAACCCGGGTAAAGAGGCGAGACCGCGGCGCGCGACGTCGCCCACCGCCGCGCAACCGTCTTCGTTGCACGCGTACACGAGAAAGTAGCACACCAGCGGAAGCACGAGCGTGATTGCACCGGCACCAATGGGGCCACCGAACTCGTAATGCATCGCCGCAGTAGGCGCGATGGGCGTGACGGGCGCTTTCTTCACTCGCGCGCTGGCTTTGGGCTTTGCGGCTTGGCGAGACCGAGTCTTTGCCGGGGACTTGGCGCGCGACGACGCCTTGGACGGCGTGCGCGACGATGTGCGCGTGCGTGGGGGCATGATTGATAACGTTTCGCCGACGCGCGTGTCGAACGGCGACGGCGACTCGCGCGTCGATTTCTGGCGCGACGTTTTCTGGCGCCGCGTTTTGACATTTTTCCTTGCGTTTCGTATTCATATTTCATATTCATCGTGTCTACTATTCTAGTCCTTCGTCAGCCACGGCGCGAAGTGTTAACAAATTAATCCTATGCGTGCGCAATCATCCGCCGTTGGGGCAATTGGCAGCCCAATGTCCTTGTTCGCCACATTTGTAACATGGGCGGGATGCGTTCGCACCGCCGGCAGGCGCATCGCGTTCTGCGCGTGTTCGTCGACGTCCCGCGGTCGTGGCGCGACCAGCCCCACGAGCACCGCGACCGCCACGGTCGCCGCGACCGCCGCGGGCAGCTGCTGCGGGCGCGGCTTGACGAACAGGAGATGCGCGGGGCGCCGGTTCGTCGTTTTGACACGCGCGCGCAAACTCGGCAAAATCACGCGAGCAAAACACGCATC
>Ga0222715_10005906_pt1 | contig 10389 bp, 7 predicted proteins | sample C33_9DmetaG_FD_165056 | JGI IMG/M metagenome (GOLD analysis project Ga0222715, IMG submission 165056) | Estuarine water microbial communities from San Francisco Bay, California, United States - C33_9D | ecosystem: Environmental > Aquatic > Marine > Unclassified | place: USA: California... | reverse complement strand
ATCATCGTAGTAATCATGATAATGGCAAGAAACCGCGCAGAAAGGGGTAAAGGGAGGAAAGGAGGGGAGTTTTTTGGTGAGCCGGCGGAGCACTTAGTTTAATCTTGTTGTTAATATACAACAAATAATGCAATATACATCCCATGTGTCCGAAAAAAGTTTATCTAGAGTCGCGAAAATAAAATCCGTCATCATAGTCGCGTAAAAAAAGTCGCGATCCGGTCGGTTTCTCCCCGACGTCCCTCCGACGGGTCGACCAGGGGCGCGCGGATCGGCAGAGCGAGCGCCACGGGGCGTTCGCGCGCGCGCGCGCGAATGGCACCGCCGCGCGACGACGACGACGACGATGATTTAGCGCAGTTCGTGCGGGATCTGCTTCGGGACGACGACGACGACGGTCGGGGTCGGAGTGGGCGCGGACATCATCATCATCATCATCATCGTCATCATCATCACGATGATGACGACGATCGTCGTCGTCGGAATGGGTTTGAACGCGTCGGGGGATACGCACGCGGATGTGCGAGTGAAGGTGTGAGCGATGGTGGTGTTGATCGCGGTGGTGGTGGCGATCGTGCGGGGTTGGCGGCGGCGGCGGCGGTGGCGACCACGACGCGCGACCACGTCGCGGGGACGTGGGCGACGCCGCGCGCGGGGGGTGGGTTTGGGATTTCCGACGACGTCGTCGAGGTTGGTTCTGAGGGCGCGAGCCGCGCGGTAGAGGTTACGACGACGCTATCGGCGCTGCAGTCGACAACGACGACGACGACGAATACACTGTCAACGAAGCCGATGGAGCCGACGGAGCTGACGAATAAACGTCCGGGCGAGTTCGCGGCGCCGCGCGGGAGACGTAAACGCAAGAGCATTTTTCCCGAAGACGTGCACGATTTTGGGTTGGAGCGATTGACGCATATGTTGATGCTACCCGCGCATGAGGCGGCGGCTAAACTTGGGGTGAGCGGGACGACTTTTAAACACAGGTACGGTGTGATTCGTATGCGCGGATATTGTTTAAACTTTGTTGCGCGAGCGCGGCGCCTCGCGCGTGGACAACGTAATTTGACGAATGGATGCGTGTTTTTACGTCGGTGATATGATACAGGTGTCGAGAGCTTGGTGTGCTCAGATGGCCTCATCGTAGGCTGCGTAGTATCGAAGAACTTTATTCGTACGTCGCCGATGTCTTGGAGGTGCGTTGTCTATACTTTTGTGTGTTTTTGTCTCACGCGAGCGTACTAACCGCTTCTTCTTTTTGTACGCGGCGCAGAAAGTCATATTGACAAACTTTAAGCACATGCAAGAGCCTGGAGGCACGAAAATGCTTCAGCTCGATAAGGACGTGGAGAGTCTTCATCTCGATCTCGAAGCACTCAAAGCGCACGCGCGCGACTTGGTGCGTAATAATACTCGAGCGAGTTTGTTTGTATTTTTTCATCTGACGCGTTTTGTGTTTTTAGGAGTCTGACTTCATAAGGAAAGGATCCGTCGAAGACGTCGACGAACCTCGAGAAATCGCAAAGATCCGAGGTCGAGTGTATAGACATCGCGCCGCTGTGCTACTGTACGCACGCGACATCAAACTTCCTATTACAAACCGAAACGAGCGCGCTTGAATTCATTCTTGAATTCATTGAACGAGTCGTTTCAAAACGACAAAAAAATCGAGCGAAGACTCGAACAAAACAAACAAAACATGAAAGCTACCATCATCGTGTTTCAATAGCACTAGATAGCGTTAGCCATTCATTCTTTCATTCTTATATATAAAACAATTGAATTCATACTAATACTTCTTCAACACCTCATCATTCAAAGTTTTAGAGTCCGCTCATTTCATCCAATCCGAGCGCGAGATTCATGTTTTGTACAGCCGCTCCTGACGCACCTTTGCCCAAATTGTCCAAGCGCGCAACCAACACGGCCGTCTGCTTCTTGTCGTTGGCATAGACGCTCAATTCGAGCTTGTTGGTGTTTGCGAGGGCATCTGGGCGCATAAAGGCGCCGCGTTCAAGGTCATCCATCTTGTTCAGGCCACGAACTGAAACAAAAGCGCTACCGGCGTAGCGTTCTGTGAGACACTTGTGTAAACGCTCGGCGCTTCGTCCGGAGACCGTGAGTTGGTCATAGTGCAGCGGAACGCTCACCACCATTCCTTGCGCAAACGACGCCACCGCGGGCATAAAGATGGGCTCGCGTCCGAGCATACTCCACTTTGCCATTTCAGGCAAGTGTTTGTGCTCGAGGTTAAAACCATACGCACCCCAAGGTTCATGGTCCTCTTCCTCGTAAACCTTGATGAGCGCCTTACCACCACCCGTGTAGCCGCTCACCGCGTTCACCGTTAACGCGCTTCCAGGGGCGATGATTCCTGCGTCAACCAAAGGACGAGTGAGAGCGATAAAACCCGTCGGATAACACCCAGGGTTAGAAATACGCTTCGATTTAATCACTTTATCTTTATGCCCCGGCGCAAGTTCGGCGAACCCATACGTCCATCCATCAGCGACTCGAAACGCCGTCGACGCGTCGATAACCACGACGTTGGCGTTCGTCACCAACTTCACCGCCTCGATAGCCGCGTCATCTGGAAGACACAAAATCGCCGCATCACACGTATTCAGCGCCTCACGGCGCGCCTCTAAATCCTTTCTCTTATCATTCGGCAACTGAATCAATTCCACATCCGCGCGCGACGCCAACCGTTCGCGCACTTGCAATCCAGTCGTCCCCGCCTCGCCGTCGATAAACACCTTCTTCTTCGTCGCCCCGCACGTCACATCACGTCGCCCACGCGCGCGTACACCCATTACCACCCTTCTCGACTCCACCGCGTGACATCGCGTCGTCTTCACCCCCCTCACCGCACCCTTTGGCGCACCCATCGTCGTCACCGTCAGCGTCATCGTCATCATCCTCGCGTGCGTTGCTCGCCTCACGCGTCCCTCGCGCGTCGTATCAAAGCAACACAAAACACGCGTCCAGTCACGCCTTATGCAACGCGCGGTGTCGAGCGTCGAGCGTCGGTGCGCGAGCGCGCGCGGCGTCGAATCCGATCGATCGACCGCGTGGGGCGCGTGCCCTACGCCCTCCGTGACGCCACCAGATGTATCAACCATCACAGGCCCCGCGGCGATGGTCGGCGTCGTCGCGGCACACGCCAGCGCACGGCGCGCGACGCGACGACGGGCGTCTGCACGCGCGCGCGCACACACGCACACGCACGCGCGCGCTCAGAGGCTTCGATCGATCGATCGCCGATACAGATGGCGTGGGTTCCCGATCCCGCGGGTGCGGCGCAAATCGTGGCGCTGATCACGGATTACATGAACCCGATGGCGAATCAACGCGAGATGTTGCATAAACTCGAACAGTGCGCGAGATTTCCTGATTTTAACAATTATCTCACGCACGTGTTGACGAGCGATGAGGACGCGCAGAGGCGGGAGGATGTGCGACAGAGCGCGGGATTGTTGCTGAAGAATAATCTCAAGTCGTCGTGGACGACGACGATGACGGAGGATTCGAGGGTGTATGTGAAGATGACGTTGATGAGGGCGTTGGGGCATCCTTCGAGGTTGATTCGAACGACGGCGGGCACGTGCGTGGCGCTTATTGTGCGCTCGGGTGGGGTTGAGAGTTGGGGCGAATTATACGCGGCGTTGGCGCAAGCGCTCGAGGGCGGGGACGAGACGACGCGGGATGGTGCGTTGGATGCGTTGTACAAGACGTGCGAGGAAGTTAACGGTCGCTTGGATGTCACTGTTCCGGGTTTACCGGATTCACCCGCGGGTATTTTGATTCCAAAGCTTTTCGCGTTGTTTCAGGCGCCGAGCGCCAAGGTGCGTCAGCAATCCGTAGGCGTGGTGAACATGATTGCCCCGTGCTGGCCTGAAAACCACTACGCACTGTTGGATACGTACTTGCAAGGTTTGTTTGCGTTGGCAAATGACTCAGACAACGACGTGCGGCGTTTGGTGTGCTCTGGTTTGGTCATGTTGATCCATATTTGCCCGGAAAAGTTGGCGCCGAATTTGCGCGAAATCATCACCTACATGCTCGATCGGCAAGGAGACGAAGACAAGGATGTCGCCATGGAGTCGTGCGAGTTCTGGGGTGCCTTTTGCGAAGCCGATCTCGGCGACGACTACGTGCAAATCTTACGTGAATACACCCCTCGTCTCATTCCAGTGTTGTTGACCAACATGGCATACCAAGAGGATGACGAAGAGGTGATTCAAGCCGAAGACGATGAAGTCAACGCAAACAGACCTGACAGAGATCAAGATATCAAGCCTACGTTCCGCGATACCAAGGATAAAGGCGCGCAAGAGCAAGAGGAAGATGGACAAGATGATGAGGACGACTTTGTATGGAACTTGCGGAAGAGTTCAGCGAATGGATTGGACATATTGTCCAACGTGTTTGGCGACGAACTTCTCCCGCTCATGTTACCAGTGGTCGAAGCTCGTCTGGCTCAAAGTCGATGGGAAATTCGCGAGAGCGCAGTGTTGGCACTCGGCGCGATTGCCGAAGGCTGCACCACTGGGTTGCTACCGTATTTACCACAGTTGATCGGTTTCTTGATGCCAATGCTGGACGACGCTCGTCCTTTGGTTCGATCGACGACGTGCTGGACACTCAGTCGCTACTCACGCTGGGTCGTTCAATGTGCTCGCCCTTCGCGAGATGGTGAAACTACGATGGCACAACAACAAGGCATGGATCAACTCAACTCGATTACCACTGCCCTGTGCCGCAAGTGCCTGGACCACAACAAACACGTCCAAGCGGCGGCGTGCGGCGCTGTGGCGACTCTTCTGTCCGAAGCTCATGATACCTTGGCGCCTTGGACAGAAACTGTGGTGCAAACTCTCTCACAAGCGTTGAAAATGTATCAGCGTAAGAATCTTCGTAACCTATACGATGCACTGCAGATGCTTGCCGAGAACATCGGTCCTTCTCTTGAAGATGCGCGCCACGCCGCGGCGCTCTTGCCTCTGATGTTGCAAAGGTGGGAGACAGCAAACGAGGCCGATCCTGAATTGTTTCATTTGCTCGAATGCATCACCGCTGTCGTCATCGGTCTTGGTCAAGCTTCAAAAGACTTTGCAGCGGGTATCTTCTCCAAGTGCATCGCCGCTCTGACGACGATGCTTCAGCGCCGAACGCAAGTTGAGCGTGGTGAAATTCCCGCCGAAGAATATGCCATTGATGTCGTGATTTGCGCATTAGATTTGATTTCCGGTGTCTGCGAAGGGTTGGGAGCGTCCATCGAACCGCTTGTGGCGCAAGCACCGCTTCGTGATATTGTGCTCGCCGCGTGCGTGGATTCAGCTCCAGGCGTGCGCCGAAGCGCGTTCGCGCTTTTGGGTGATCTCTCGAGATCTTGCCCGAACCAAGTCATGCCATCTTTGCAACAATTCATGGATTTGATCGTCGCGCAGTTACAACCGCAGAATATCATCTCGATCAACATGTCAGTATGCAACAATGCAAGCTGGGCCGCGGGAGAACTGGCTGTTCGCACTCCAGCGCAAGCGCTTCAACCATTTGTTGCTCCGCTTGCGCAGTGCATGGTGCAAATTCTTGACATGCGCATGGTCAATAGATCACTGGGCGAAAACGCGGCGATTACGCTTGGTCGACTTGCGATGGTATGCCCTGATGATCTTCAAGGAGGGTTGTCGCACATGATGACGTCGTGGTGCGGAGCGTTGCGCCGTCTCAGAGATGGCGTTGAAAAGGAAGACGGATTCAAGGGCTTGGTTGCTCTCGTACAGAAAAATCCGAACGCAGGTGTTGGCGCTTTAGCCAGCCTGTTGGAGGCTATTGCTTCATGGAGAGGATGCAGGAATGAAGAATTAGCGCGACAAATGGGCGAGCTCGTCGTCGGTTACAAGCAACACGTTGGTGGTGACGCTTGGATTAAAACCTTGCAGCACGAGCTTGAGCCTGGTGTCGCGCGCAAGCTTTCTGAAACGTATGGCGTTTAGATTGAAAAGAAACAATAAACAAAGATGGAAACGGAAAGAGGAAGAGGGAAGAGGAGAGGAAGAGGGAAAAGAGAAGAGAGGAAGAGGGAAAAGAGAAGAGGGAAGAGGGAAAAGAGAAGAGGAAAGTAGGTAGGAATATAGGGAGTTGGAACGTTTTGTGCGAAGGGGCGCACAAAGCGATAGACGGGATTGGAAGTTGATTTTTAATATGTGAAGGAAAAACACAACAAACGCTACGCTTTACCTCGCGCTCGCATTAATTTTGCTCATCGATCGAAAGAATTTCGTAATCCTTGTCCGCAATGTTCGATGCTGGTTCGATGACACCATCAATGACAAAAACCACGCCGTCGCGTGCGAAAAGTAAATCTTGCACTGCAATCTTGATAGAATTCAAAGGTTTTGCGACAGTACCATTCGTAATGACACGCGATCGCTCCACGACGAGATTCGTCGGAAGCTTGCTTGGCACACTGTACACTTTTGACATAATTTCTGAATTATGTCGGTGACGGAAAATCTTGTCAAATGTACGCGTCAACCAGTTCCGTGTATCAATGTACGGCTGAAGAAATTTTGCATCAGCATAAGAGAGTGTTAATGCATTCAAATTTCCCACATGTGTTTGCGTCTGCATCGTTGACGCAAATGTTGTAAATGTTTTGCCATCGTATCCGTATGAACCATCAACGATGAGCGTTTTCAGGGCGTCTGCCATCTTCTCCGAGTTGATTGCGCTCGTGAGATTGGACGCCATCAGACGAAAACGAACAAAATTTTCAATCGCAGCATTTGTTGGAACAAAAAGTGATCCGACCGCATCTGAGGCTTGGTTCCAATTGAGGTTGGAAATGCTGCCTCCAAAATTGGTGTTGGTTGAAACGATGAGAGTGTAAAGCGCGAGATCTTTTCGAGATCTAAACGCCTCTGTAACTGAATCAAACGGAAGTACATCGTTATATGGCGTCAACGTTTCAAGGAGTGGATTGCACGCTCGAAAGAATGCACCAGGATACCGCGTAGATGGCGATACACCTCGACAACCGTCGGCTTCGGCATCTGACACGTAGCAGTGATATGCCTCGTTCGCGAGCATCGGCGAGTAAAAACACCCTCGACCCTCATTACTGACGTCAATTCCATTAGAAAAGCCAGAATACGAGCACGAGCATTTCGTTGACAAGGTTGTTGGCGAGGCCGAGGTTGTATTGGAATTTGCGCTCTTAATGTTCCGCACTCTTCTTGCATCGACGATGGACAGCGAATGTGCAAGAAACACTCCGAGCGCTAGAACACGCATTTTATCGCATAACTTGTTGTGCATCCGTTTTCCTGAGCGCATGAGTGCGTGCAAATTCGCGTGCAAATTTGTGAAGTATTGAGCATCGCGTGATGTGTATTTACATAATCAGTTGATGTGCGCAGCTACTGCATGTTACTATTGGCGCTGCCAAATGCTAATTTTACCGGACGAATATCCGATGGCTAAGTGTGAGCCCTCATGTGACCATACAGAGACAGTCGCGACATCAATAGATTCTTCACTATTGGTTTCGAAGTCATCTGTGAATTGCGTCGCCTGAACCGGCGCACCCGGGGTACTCGGCAAAAGATAAATTGCCGTACGATTACCTCGAGATGCCGATACGAGCGGCAGCTCCAGCATTTGACCTGGTGCAAAAGAAATCACCCCACTCCCATCTTGAGGTCTCGATGCAATTCGGCAAGTTGTAAAGAGGCGTAGTTCTTTGAATGGCGTTCCTTCAGCGCGAAATATGCGAATTTCACCATTTGCATAGAATGCCAATAACGTTGGGCCACCCATGGATTCAGGATACGTGCAGTATCGCATACGCATCAGTTCACACGGTTCTTTCGGACCGTTTATTGCACTTAACGCTCTTAATTTGTATCCCATTTTGATTTCACCAATGCGTGGACGAGGAACGATATGTTTTGCTGTCGCAAATATACTTTTGAACTTCGAACGCAATTTAGAGGTTGATGATGTCTCCTCTTCACCACTTATAGTCGTACCCATGCCGCATTGAGTACCGACTGCGTCCATTCTTTCCGATTGGCTCGCTGAGCGCTCGGCAATGACGCGGTGAAGTGGATTTTCAACCGCAGCTTCTCTCTCTGGGTTCAGTGATAATATCTTCTTCATTCGAGGCTCGCAGCTCGCTGTATTTATCCGACCTTCATCATCCCCCACGAATAAAATCGTCCCGCTTGTGGTCAAGTCAAAGCAACTCGGGATATTTTTTGTCGCGAGCCGCTCTATGACCATTCCTAGAGAGGCGTCAATGATGACCACTTGACGCGATTTCAAGCCCACAAAAGCCAAGTCTACGTGCACAGGATGAAACATTACCGTCGTCACTTCATTTACGACATCCACTTCGCTGTCCATCTCAATTGACATGGTTGACTTGGATGTGTGATTTACGTTCCAGATTTTCACTTGACCCGTTACGCTCCCACTGACGAGTCGACTTCCGTTCAAATTCCAATCCACCTTCGTGACTCGCCCGAAGTGCGCTTTATCTATATATGCACTTGCCGCTTCCATGTCACCAGACGCGCTTCGAGTCACCATGATTCCTCCAGAAATATCTCCGACGGCTAAGTTCCGCGCGCCTACTTTCGAGTATCGCATCGCGCTCGGTGCGCCCCTTCCGACAATCTTCTCCTCTTCTATATACGACGAAACTACGCCATCGCCATCCTCCACCGTTCCTCCACTCATCACCGACGTTCGAGCGCGAACCCACTCACCATCCATCGCATCAGGCGGTTCCGCTCTCTCGCCGCGCACTCGAAGCGCATCCAACGTCGCGCGCATCGCAGCGTACGGCGACAACCCATCTTCATCGACATCCATCGCCGCACGGAACTGACTCGGCGAAAGTACATCTTCCAACGTGCCCGCACTCGTTTCTTCCGCGATCGTCGCCATCTTCTCCGTCGACGCCGGCGTTAGTTCTTTGCCAGTGTCAGAATCCGAAAAAGTTCCGCTCGCACCACTCGCCACGAGCACCGTCGCGCGCGCGCGCGCGGGCGGTAAGTCCTCGATGGACTGCTCGGGATCCATCGAGTGTCGCGTGTCGTTCGCGCGCGTCGTTCGCGCGGATGGTTTCTGACGAGACGCCCGACCCCGTGGCGTGACGCTGCACGCTGCGGAGTGACGCTGCACGCTGCGGAGTGACGACACCGCGTCAGTCAACGACGCGTCCGTCATCCTCGACGACGCCGCGCACGAGCGCGCGCACGACTAACGACCGCGTGGGATGATTTCTGTCGTCTCGGCGCCGCCGTCCACGACCGCGGGGTCGCTGGCGCGACGGGCACCGGCGTGCGCGCCAACGCGACGTCATCACAGTCAGCTTCGGCGGCATCTTATTCCGCGACGTCTGACGCGAATCGCGGCTGGTGGGGAATTCACGAGCGACGATGGTGAGAAAGTCAAGTATGAAATCGCGCTCGCGGACGTGTCGCGCGGTAAGAAGATTGGGAGCGGGTCGTTTGGGGATGTGTTTGAAGGCAGAGCGAACGGCACGCCCGCTGTGTTAAAAGAACGTAAGAACACAGCCGCTGGTAGTCGATTTTTTCGCGCTGAAGCCGAAGTGAACCGACGATTGAAGGGATGCAATTCCGTCGCATCGTTTTTGGGCGTCGCTGGTGCGAATGCGTTTTTGGTGTGGAAGGATGAGGGCCGGTTGACGCTCGAGGACGCGTTGGGACGGTCGTTCGCGAGCTCGATGGGGTGCTTGAGCGAAGAACAGGCTGCGAGAAAGGTTGCCAAAGGAGTGTTACAGTGCGTGAAAGGTTTACACGGACGCGGCGTCATTCATCGCGACGTCAAACCGAATAATCTGTTAATCACGAAGGGTGGCGTCTTGAAGCTTATCGACTTGGGTGGCGCCGCCGACTTGCGCACAGGGACAAATTTCGACGAAGCCGAGACCGTTTTTGATCCCGTTTACGGGCCACCGGAACGTTATATTACCGGTAAGTTCGGTGGCTTGTTCGGCGGTCTCGCGTGGGGTAAAAGCAAGCCGGATTTGTTTGATGCGTTCTCGTGTGGTATGGTGATAATGCAAGTCTCGTGCCCATCTATGCGTAAAAAGAATGGTATGGCGGGCGTGCGACGTGAGTTAAAAATATGGGCGTATGATTTGCCAATGTGGCGTGCGAGCCTTCCGGATCGACGCCAGGGCGATTTCGCTATTTTAGACGCCAATAATGAGGCTGGATGGAAATTGGTGTGTGGATTGTGCGCACAAAAAGACAAACGCATGAGCGTTAGTCAAGCACTTGGGTCTCCGTTCTGTAGATAAAATCCGTGTTCTATTTATTACTATTTATATCGCTCTATAATGTCTATCATCGT
>Ga0222715_10005905_pt1 | contig 10389 bp, 19 predicted proteins | sample C33_9DmetaG_FD_165056 | JGI IMG/M metagenome (GOLD analysis project Ga0222715, IMG submission 165056) | Estuarine water microbial communities from San Francisco Bay, California, United States - C33_9D | ecosystem: Environmental > Aquatic > Marine > Unclassified | place: USA: California... | reverse complement strand
AACTCTACCTTAGATAGTGGTATAAGGTTGTAGGGGTTTACCATCTCTAAGTTATTCCCTACAGGCATCATCTTACCATTTACATTGAAACGGAAGTGCATACCTTGCTCACCATCTAAAGGCTTACTCCAGAAAGCGAACTGCCTATCTCCATTAAAGTCTCTATGTATCTCATAGCTTACACCATATACCTCACCATCATATACATACTCTTTAACAATAGGATGTATCTTATATTCAATGCGTTGTGTCTTTGGGTTGTACATACTCTGTAAGTGACAGCTACCTAACAGCCAAGCAAGTTCCCCGAACTCTCTAACCTTAGTGTTTAGGTTGTGAGTCTTTTCATTGTAATAATCATTGAACTCACCATTAATAAATCTTTCAGCAGGTTCTTTTAATAACATAAGTCTACTCTTAGCAAAACGCTTTACAAGTGACATCAATACAGGTGGTATCTGTGATAAGGACTCTGTGCTAAAATACTGCTGTATATGCTCATCAAGGTTTCTATTATAATAGAAGTCCAATGATGTATTCTTCTCAGCTATAGTATTATCTAACGCACTATATTCTGCATCTTTAACTGAACGCAACACAGCCTCTTTTCCGAGGTCTGGGAGCATTATCTTATCGTGTAATTCCATTATAAACCTTTATGATATGGCATAATCATTCGCCTTTGTATGTTCCTGTATGAACTCCCCCATCTCAGACTCACTTTTAAAATATAAATGTTTACCATAGTAGTGTAAGAACACTATAGTAATAATAACCCCCACTACAATACCTAATAAGAACTCTACCATTCTGTACTCACAGGCACACGCTTAACAATAGGGTGTTTAAGTGCTATGTAATAACTACAAGCATCCAGAGCGTGGGTAAGGGATATGTCTTTAGTCTTTTCAATCTTACCTGCTCTATCTCTTTGACATTGTTCTAAATCTTTTATTAAATACTTACATACAGGATCAACTGTCATCTTAATCCTACCATTCGCATCCTTTAACATTCTATTAAGTGCGTTGATTCTATCTATTACAGGGGGGTTGGCTTTCTTTGCTATTACTTGAAAGTTGTGGTCTTTTAGTATTTGGTGGTCTGACCTATGGCTTGTTGTTGATCTGGCTGAACCTGCACTATCTGGATATACAGGAATAGATGGAGCAATCTTCTTCATAGAGTTAGCCATCTGTTCTGTATTGCTGTTTGATTGCCTTATCTCATGGAAGTAATGTATTGAGCCATCAGTATATTCACATCCAAGAACAGCACTCATATAGTCCACATTAAAATCAATACCCCAGAATAGATTGGCTGACAACTCTTTAGCCTGTTTAATATGTATCTTCCTATCAAAGTTGTAAGCTACTCTATTACCTGTAGATACAAAATCAGCCATAAACTCACTCTTAAATGTTACCTCATCCATTGTTGATTTAGCCTTGTCTACTTCTTCCTGTGATACAAATCCACCATCTACTGTTGTATATTGCCATGACTTCCAATCTGGATCATCTGATTGACCTCTAAGATAGTAATCATATAAGTGATCAAATGAGTTAGGTGTACCAATAAACAAAGTCTCACCTTGTGTAGTTGTTAGCATGGGATAGATAATCTCTTCATATACATTAGGTTTTATATAACTAAACTCTTCCATTACTACCTTGTTAAGTGTTGCTCCTCTAAGATTGTTTTCCTGCTCTGCACCTTTGATTGAAATCTCTGCATTGTTTGGTAGCTTAATAGATAACTCTGACTCGTTGATTACAGCACCCTGCCATTGTCGAAACACAGAACGCAACATCGGAAATATTACCATCTTCCCCTGTCTGTATGTCGGTGCAACAAACCATCTCCGTTCCTCTGGCTCTATCTTGTCGTGTAGTAACCACAGAACCGATAATATACTCTTCCCCCATCTTCTCCCTGCAACAACAACCTTTTGCCTCTGAGGTGCTTTTATTATTTCTTTTCTTATTTGGTTTATTTGCCAATCAATCAACTGTAATTATTGTAATGGGTTCATTCTTGTTTGTTACTTCTCTTATCTCTTTAGCTTTGCCTTCTGTTCTATCAGCTATAAACTGAACTGCCCAAGGCTTACCTTCCAGAGCGTATTGGAATACTTTATACATAATAACATCGAGCTTACTCTTTCCATCAAGTGTACCCTCTTCATCACCAATCTTTTTAAGTATATCTGGTATTGAGCGTACTTTAGGAGGTCTACCATTGGGATTACCAGACTGCCCCTTTTTAAATGGTTTACCAACAACCTTCTTGCTGTTTCCTTGCTGTTTATCAGCACTCTGCTCTTTCAATTCTTTCTGCCTTGTTCCCACTAAATTCCTCCCACCTTTTTACTATAACATCACAATAATGTGGATCAATCTCCATACCATAACACTTACGATTAGTTTTCTCACAAGCTATTAAGGTTGATCCAGAGCCAAGAAAAGGCTCTATTACTTTTTCATGACTACTAGACTTTATAATTCTTTCCATCATATCAACAGGTTTAGGTGTAGCGTGTCCATGTCTTTCATCACCATGAACCCTACTAAACTCCCAAACATCTCTCATAACATCATGACTATTATCAAAATAAGATCTCATTTTATTTTGTGTTTTTTTTATTTTATCAGTGCCTTTTTTCCATTCTAGTTTTAATTCATCATATGATTTTTTAAAATTATTAGGATAAACAGATTGAAATTTTTTATAATGTTTTTTAGACATTAATTGAAATTGTGATTTTGTAAACCAATGACTAAACATTTGCGTTCCTGTTATTTGCTTTACTTCTTTATTAGTAATACCAACGCTGTCGGCTTCATTTGCCATATAACTTCTTAAAGACTCCCATTCTTCTAAAAAATCCTCACTATTAATATTTTCAATGAATTGCTTACCAATCTGTATATAAAGACATCTTTCAGATGCTTCTGGATATTGATGCATTAAATCTGATTTCATTCCTGCTATTGCTTTTTTATCCCATACAATTTCGTTTCTTAACTCTAAATGTTCTAAGTCTTTTAATCCACCGACATACCAAAGTCTCCAAAGGTCTGGAGCATTACCCCATATATATATTGAACCATTATCTTTTATATAATTACGGACAACTTTTAACCATTTCATTTGAAATTGATCTAATTTTTCGTTGTATAAATTATCATTAATTACTCCATCTTTTTCTTTTCCCATTCCATAGGGAGGATCAGAGTGCAATAACTCAGCCTTCTCACCATCCATTAGTATATCAACATCTTCTTTCTTTGTCGCATCCCCACATAATAAACGATGCTCTCCTAATATCCAGAGGTCACCTGCTTGTGTAATAGGCTCTTCTACTTCTGGAATCTCATCATCATCAATCAATCCTGCTGTAGGTTCTTCTTCATAGAATTGTAATTCATCATTACTAAAACCCCACTCTGTAAGTTCCCCAACATCAAAGTGGTTAGCCAAAGCATCATAATCCCACTCACCTACATTCTTATTTAATCTGATGTTTAGTTCTTTTTCTTGGTCATAAGATAAGTCAATCTCAACACATGGGATAGATTCTAGTCCTATCTCTTTAGCAATGCGTAACCTTTGGTGTCCACCTACAAGGATGTTTTTTCTGTCTTTGTTTTTATTTACTATAAGAGGATCAACTAAACCGAATCTGTTAATAGAGTCTCTTAGTTGTGTGTATTGGTCTTTGGTTAGCTGTCGTGGATTGTATTCAGCCATTACCAAGTCATTGGCATTATAATATGTAATATTTATTTCTGACATTTAATAGTTGTAGCTACAACACTATCGTCATTGTTCCCTGTCTATCGCCCTATGCACAATTAAGTGACTTAACTATTTCAAGGTTGTTAAACCTAATTATTACTTGTAATAGCGAGTGAGGCACAATAACAAGCCTCTATATATAGTAGCCAAAGTCAAGTAATTTTGCACTATTTTGATGGTAAAATATAAAGGTAAAAAATGTAAACTCTAATATTGCTAGAGTTAAAAAAATAAAAAAAGTTTTTTTCCGTCAAGCAATAAACCTTAAAAAAGGCTCAAATCGTCAAGTAGATAATCGCTTTATTATATTAGTTATTATCTCACATGATCTATCTATGGCATCAGCTACTCCCTGTTTACTAATTTGAAAATCCCTAGCTATATCACTATATGATTCCCTACCTATGTAGTATTTAGCCATAAATATCTCTATCTGTCTGTGTGTTGCTTCTTGTGCAAATAAGATTCCTGCAATCAAAAGATTCATTTTATCGTTCTCTAGTTCTTTTATCTCCCATTTATCTTTATGATCTCCATCATATCTGCCACACATTTCGCATGGTTCTACTTTGTTCATGATTACCTCTGGTATGTGAAAAAAAGGTTTTGAGGCTCGACTCGCCAAAGCATTATATACCTTTTAATAATTAAAAACTAACCTGTTTAAAAATTGATAATCGGTAATATGAGCCTCAAATGTTTAGACAATTTTTTTTATTTTGATGATTCCTTTTTAAAATATTCAAATATTTTATCTTGTAGCTTATACCCTTCCTCTACCTTATAGATTCTGCCATGACCTTGCTTTGAAAGGAAATCACTACACTCTACTAATAATTTATGATATTCTTTTTCCATACTATTACCCTTCCTGTTTATTTAAAAATGTTCTATAAATTTTAAAATGGACTTATATCACTTAAAAAATTAGCAATAAAATTAGAATCATAAAAAAATGGATGTTCATATATTGGAGGATGATTCATAACTATTTCATCATCTTCTAAATCCCAGACACTCTTAGCATAATAAATTGCATCTTCTTTATTATCAAACCATCTATTTTTAATATTTACAGGTGCTTCTACCCAATATAAATAAATCATTTGTCTAGTTTTTTTGTCCATAATGTTCCTTAATTAAGTTATATAAATTTGTTCCAATAAAAAACCATATCATTAAGCCTATAGGTATAAGCACTAAAGCAGTACCTAACGCTAATAGGTTTATAATGATCTCATATAAGTTTATAATAATCATGAGCATTTAAAGCAGGTTTCTTTAGGTTTACCATAAGAAGGAAAATCATCATAGTGATGTATTCTTTTTGACCAATATCCCCCCATTCTTTTACAATCTTCCCAAACCTTTTTACATTTAGTACAAAACTTTAAATTTTTGCTATTTTCTTTTGTATAATTTTTATCATTTCTTAATTTTCTATTATTAGTTTCATAGTAATTTAATACCCATTGTACTGAATTATCTTTACTATTGTCTGAACTCATAAACTACCTTCCATTATTTGATTAAGTGTTTCATTGGTGTAATCCTTGCCATTGTACTTTTTTGGCTTTTCTGGTACAAATTCAACCCCACAGCATACACTACTAAAGTTTAGTTCCTTATGTTCTAAAAACATTGTATCACCACACTTAGAACAATACCCCCTGTACATACCAGATTGCATTACTCTAAATTGTTTCTTTTGTTTAAAAGGTTTCTCAGATGCTTTAATTATATCATCGTTCCATCGTTCACCATTAAGCCAAACATTTAAAGCAGGTGTATACTGAGCATCTGTTTCTTTCCAATTATTAAGGACTTGGTTTTTAAAAGCTGTATAGATTGTTTCATGGTCTTTCTTTTTAACTGCTAGTATATACTTCTGATAAGATTTCTTTTTATTAACCTTCTTAGGTACTAATGACCAAAGTTTTTCAAACTCTTGAACATATATATTATTATTAATCTTCTTAGTCTTATTGTTTAGTGTTCGTTTGTTGTTCAGTTGTTGTTCACTTTGCTGTTCATCTAGTTGGTAGTCTGACCACCTAAGTATTGATATTAAACGACATCGAGGATTTGTCTGTTGTTCAATTTGTTGTTCGATTTCAAAGGTTTTTAAAATTCGTTGTATTTTACTCTCATTGATTTTTAATTCTTTAGATATGATTTTTCTACCTGTAATAAACTGCCCTGCTTTTAAGGTTAATCGTTCCCCTTCATATATTGTATCATGGTCTGAATGGGTAGCGTTTAACAGTAACCACATCCAGACAGCAAAATAATCTGTGTCTTTCATTACAATGGGATTATCCAAAGTCTTACGATGCAGTTTTATCCAACCATTACTCATTATATACTCATATTTTGACCATAGATATTAAAATAATGCTTTTTAATAAGGTAGGCAATTTTACTAGCACAGTCACCCTTACCTGTAAATTGTACAGATTTAAAGTTTTCTTTATTAATCATATCTCTAATCTGTTCTGGTGTTATAAATATAAATTCTTCTTCATCTAAGTGAAATACCCACCAATCTGCTTTAGTAGTGCTTAATGCTGATAGTTTACCATTCATCTGAACTTCTACAACAACATTTCCTGTGTATTTGCTCATAAAGTCTTTCTTAACTTCCACAGATGTATCTATTTCGGGTATAAATATATCAAATTCTTTAAAATATCCATCTTTTATATAAGCACTAGGGTATTTGTTTTTAATGCGATTTAAGACCAATTCTTCGGACTTTTTACCAACTTGCAGAGATTCGTGAAAACTACTCACTTTAAACTTTCCATAATAATATCAAAATCTGCATCTATAAATTTTTGTGATGTGTTCTTTTTAATTTTGAGGTTATCATACCACTCATTACCTCTTTGTTCTATTGCCCACTCTACAAACTCAGCAGGTGTTTTATGAGCAGAGAAATTTGAACTAAATACATGGCAACCAACACATAGGCAGAATCCATTATCTACATTCCACCTTACTACTCTTATACTTCGTGAATAAAAATGATGTGCATTTAATCTATTAGACTTACCACATACCTCACAACTGCCAGACTGCTTGATTCTTTTTGACCAAGCAGTATCTAACTTCTTAATAAGGGTTCTTTTCATTAAAAAGGAACATCCTCATTATTAGGCTCTTCCTCACTAGGTTTATCATTCTGGTCTTTCTGGATTTGATCCTCTTCCCATCTTGTAAGTCCACTTGTAGCTATGTTCATTAATCCACCTGCAACATCTTCAATATCCTCAAGCATAAAATCAAGTGTCTTATAGTCCTCTTTCCAACTGATGACTATCTTAGTTGCATTATTGATACACATACCCCATGTAATACCCAAGCTATTACTAGAAACAACTTTCTTGGACTTACTTAGTACCTCTAAGGGATGATTTCCCCCAGACATAGGTGTAACCGACCATCCTGCATAAGTACCTTTCTCGCCATTTATTTCCTTAAGCATTACTTGGACTGTTGTGCCAGAACTGTTACCTACTAGCTTTTTATACAATGCACCACTAAACTCAAAATCAGTCTGTTTACCGATTTTAAGTTCTATCCATTCACCTTTGTCATTTTGAAACCACTTTACTCCAGAACCATCTGTAAGGTCGTGTCCAATCATCTCAACAGGTAGCGTGTATCTTTCATTGTCAAACATATCCTTTTCTACTTTTGCACTTGTTGGATCACTTAACAACTTCAGATAGATACCTGTGTTTAAATGAAGGTCTTTCTTTATTTGAAATGCCATTTTACTCTCCTACTTTTGTTAATTAAAGTCTTATTAGTTCAGCTAATATATAGCCCAACCAGAAACATATAAAGTATGGTGCTACTCGCTCAACCCAATACATCATATACTCATATAAATCTAATATAAAATCAATCATGCTATTCCCCTTTTTTTAAGATTGTTCGTACTTTGTATGTAATATTAATTTTTTCACCATTAGGCTCATATAAAGCCTCTGATAAGTGTGGCTGTCTATCCTTATACTTATCAAACCTTTTATTAATGTCATCAATAAACTCATCTAAGGTGTTGCCCATTGCATCCGTAAAGCCAAAGCTGTCCTCTGTTTCATATATAATCTCAGCATGATATTTATAATCATGTGGTACATTTAATAATTTATCCATCTAAAGACCTTACTAATTTTTCTAAATCAGTTAATTCTATGTCTTGGTCAATCACAGACTTGGTTTCAATCATTTTAATATACTTCTTCAAAATCGTCAAAATCATTTGATATTCTTGTTGTGTGCATCCGATAGCTTTCTTGTGCTTTTTTGCGAATGATTTTAGGCTTGTTAATGTAGTTATTGACATCATCTTCTAATTTCTCCACTTGATTATCTATTTCATTAAATAATTCTATGAGTTGAGTTTTATCTAAATCACCCATCTCACCTGTTGCTAAAAATCTTATTATCCCTAGTCTGGATTTAACCAAATTAGAAAGAGAGTTGAGAGCAATAAAAACAGGCTCTGGTTCTGCGGAATCCGTAGAGCCTAAAAACAAACTCTCAACCCTCTCTGTACATACCTTTTGATAGTTATTAGTTTTGTCGAATGTTAAGTCTCTGCTAAAACACTCGATGACTGTATTTCGGTCATCACTATCTGTTAACCTATTACTAGAAAATAGATTCAGTATGTATTTAATCATTTATTACTTACCCTTTTTAGATGAAATTATAGGTCTATCACAAAAACCTTTATTTTTAAAAAGCTTAAAGGATGTAATTGGTTTAGCACTTCCATTAGATACTGAATGACCATCGCTACATTTAGTATCTCGTGCATATCTTATTGTTGGCTTTACTTTACATGACCAATCTGGTTGCCCATTTGGTAAGATAAACACTTTGCGAGTTTTACACTCACTTGTAAACTTTAATTTTTTACCACAAATTTTCATCCTACACCCCCTTATATTTTATTGTTTAAGTAATCTGTTAAATCACCAAAGCAAAAATCATCATCTTCACCTAGTTCTGGTAATCCAAAGCCAGAAATAATAGAATAGCTAGGAATTGATATAGAATGTCCATATTCTAAAGCTAGGTTTGATTGTTCTATGATCCATTTTTTAACTATGGTTCTAATCTTTGGTTTACCCATACCTTTTAAGATAAGTTTTTTATAATCCATTTTACTTACCCCCTTTATATAGATTGTAAACATAAAATGATTGTGCTTTCCATTCTCTACAATCCCAAGTATCAAGAACCACCCCATCCTTTAAACAAGTCCAATGCCTACTGCATCTAATAAGATAATTACCAATTAATGGAAAATTGCCAATCTTGTATTTTTTATTACCACTACTCTTTAATGGACTCTGTCTTTTTATACCTATATCATCTAAGTATTTTTCAATGACTACATCATCATTAGGCATCCTCCACATCTTAGATGCAAGATTAAATAAATCGTTTCTAATGTGTTTATAATCCTCATCTAAAAAATGTGCTATGGCTCTTATAGCACAATCAATAGTCCTATCTTTTTTATATTTAATAGTGATATAATTTTCTCTACCACCATGTGATTGTTTGAATTTGTTTTTCATCCTACTTACCCCCCACTTTTATGTTTTTAAGTTTATAATTATCAAAATCTAAATAGTCTAACTTAACAGATACCCAAGACATCATGTGTTTACGATCTAAACTTCTCTCTTGTTCGTTTACAATTATGATGTTCTTTTGTTCTAGTGATGACATTAGACCTCTACAAGTTTTCATATCATAATCATGTTGAGATACATAATCTCCAACATAATGTAACTCATTAACCCACTCTGAAAACTCACTATTAACTACTTGATTTAAAAAATCGTATTCTTTTTTTGTTACTGTTATTGTGTTATTCATGTTATCATCCTTTGTTTGAGACACCGAGGGTGATGATAACATTATCTCAGGAATGAGTTTGTTGCCCTCGGTGGTCTCTAAATTATTATATTTAAATGTTATCATCCCTTAAAGATCGTTATAATATTTTAAAGGTGCAAGTAAATAAATAAAAAAAAATAACCCACAATGTAGCGATAGACAGGAATCGTTACATCATGGGTTATCGGTAGCGTTATATTTTAACTGAGTTGTTCTCTTAATTTTAAAGAGGCACTAAATCGTTGGAAAGCTACTTCTGTGAATTTTATAGGTGAGTCTAAGCGTACATAATGATAAGTAGAATCATCATAGTACACGAATTTTTTAAAGTTTGTTACATCCTGTTCAAAGCTGACCAGATTGTTTTTAAATGTTTGTGATATATTACTAAAGTTAAGTTGGAATGTGGTTTTAGGTTCGTGTCTTTTGTTAGCGTATTCTACCCCACCAAGCGATGTATTGAGGTCTGTGCCAAAGATTTCCTGTGTAGCTATACCTATGTCTGGCTCGTTTTCAAACGACAGCACAGCACCTAATATTAATTCAGTTATATTATCTACTGTTCCATCATCACACCTAATAAACCAATATCTTTTAGATTGTGATGAGAATGTTTCAATATTCCAATTAGGACTTAGTTCACCCTCTGATACTGATGCT
>Ga0222715_10005901_pt1 | contig 10393 bp, 6 predicted proteins | sample C33_9DmetaG_FD_165056 | JGI IMG/M metagenome (GOLD analysis project Ga0222715, IMG submission 165056) | Estuarine water microbial communities from San Francisco Bay, California, United States - C33_9D | ecosystem: Environmental > Aquatic > Marine > Unclassified | place: USA: California... | reverse complement strand
TTTATTTTTTTTGGTTTTGTTATTTTTTACAAAAGCAATTGATTCGTTAATTTTTGCATTAACATAAACTTCCTTAGAATTTGTTAAATGTGGATTCCATTTATATATTAAATAAAAAAATAAAGATTATTAATAAAGATTATAACGTGGGTTGTCTTGTACACGAGCGAAAGCGCCTTCTGGAGTGGATTCTTTACCAGAATATTTCATATCATTGTATAAGAACTCAGCATACGCACTTTGGTCATTTTCTATTCTTGTATTAGCAGTGCTAAAAAACGCCCTATTTGAATTATCGAGTTCAAATTCTTGATAAAGGTCGCCAAATAGCTGTTTATTAGTATTTTTAATTCCGGGGTTCATCATTTGAACAGAACGTTTAACATTTTTACTAATGTCTTCATCAACATCAACATTAAACGCAGGTGGTGCGGATTTTCTCTCTGGGTCATCCTTAATTTGTGTTAATAATACATTGCTAAATGGATTTTTTTTTGTTCCTTCCTTAAATTCTGTCTTTAAAACTGAATCTAAAGTTATAGGATTGATGTAAGCATCCCCTTTTTTATGGAATGTTCCAACATCGAAACCTTCATTAAACATATCTTTAGTAATTTTTTGTTTTCTCATATTAAATAGAACAAAAATAACAGCTAATGATAATGCTCCAACAATTAAAATTCTTTCAGACATAGTTAAAATGTAACCTAAAAATGTGATGAAAATGATAAGCCTTGTTATAGAATTAAGTTTTTGTTCATAACACATATCCATTGTAGGCCATAATTCTAAAATATGCTCTTTATTAAATAAAACACTTGGATTATTGGACCAAAACTTTATTGTCATAGTTATATATATAAAGCACTACTTAATTTTTATAATAAATTTATAAAAATTAAATTATTGTTCAATTATTTTTTTCCCTTTTTCTTTTTCTTTGAATCTCTTGGAGTTCTCTCTGGTTTTTCATCATAACCAATAAATTTCAAAACTTCTTCTTCTGAATATGCTGGAGCGGTTTCGGCTAATTTTGCTTGTTGTGCTTGTAGTGCTTGTTGTTCTAGACGTATTTTAGCATTTGCTTCGGCCTTTGCTCTAATTCTTTCTTTTGTTTTAGCAAGTTTCATTTTGTTATTCATTTGTGTTTCCATTGCGCCAGTATTTACCTTTCCTCCCATTCCCCCCATTCCTCCCATTCCAGCCATTCCCATTTTACTTAGCATTGATTGAATGTTGTCCATGCCGGGCATATTCTTCATTTTATTCATAATTTCAGTAGCTTCAGAAATTAGCTCAGATTCTTTCAATTCACCCGATTTCATTTTACCATCCAATTTATCACCAACAGTTTTTACTAAACCCATAAGTTTGGTTGGATTTTTTATTAATTTTTGAAATACATCTTTCATATCAGTTGCGTCTTCAAAATCAACATTTAAATTGGTAGATGCTTCTTCAGCGATTTCTTTTGCTAATTGTCCCAATTTACCATCTAACATACCTGTAATATGTTCGTGAATTTGCCCTGCGTCAGGCATATTTTCCATATTAATTCCAGAACTGGTTTCGGTACCTTGACCTGAATTTCCACTTGCGTCAAATAAGTTTTGCATATGAGACAATGTCTCTTCTAATTTACCCTTAAATTCATCCCCATTAATTGCTTCAAACATTTTTGCGGTATCACCAAAAGCGTCCTTGTTATCAATTGTATTAATAATTGAAAATGTAATTAGTTGAAGATATTTCCAAATTGTATCACGAGTATTTTTAGATATATCATATTGCCACAAGTTTTTAAAATGGATCTTTGGTAAAAATTCGGTGTCAATATCAGAATCTTCTTTAAACATGTCTTCATTTTGATATAAAATATCAAAAAATCTGGGAGGGAACTTCGTTTGACAATAATTAAACAACAATTTAGTAGATTTTTCTACAGATTTTTCATATGCCGCATTTCTCTCATCTTCACAATCAATATAATTATAATGTTCTTTATCCTTCCACCATTTAGATATAAATGTTTCGTATTCTGGAAACGTTGTTCTCAAATCGTTAACAAAATCTCTTATAACTTTGGTAAATTCTTCTGGAATTTGTTTACTTTCTTCTGTCATATTTTATATTTATAAATTATATATATTTAAATCAAACTAATAGAATATATATTATTTTATTTTATTCACATAATTGAGCAAGTTTAGTTAAATTTTGAATATATTTCATAACTTTAGCTTGATTTTCTGAGCTCATATTTTTTACTGGTTCTCTCAATCTGTCAATAGATTCCATAATTTTATCTGAATTGGATGTCAATGATACGTCGTTTGAATAATCTTTATTAATAAAAAAATCAATGTTACCTTGTTCAATTTCGTTCTTATATTTGCTAACAATAAAAGAATTCCATATTTTAACAATCATTTTTGGATTCATTTTTCTGATAGTTGTTAGCGCATTTTTCGTTGCTAGTATATCAGCATCGTTAGGAAAGACGCAATGAACGTCGTTTACAAATTCTATAAAATGGTCATTGAACACGGTAAGTATATTTGCCATATAAATAATTATATATTTTATTTTTTAAATGGTTTTACATATTATTGTTAATAATAAAATGTAAAATTATTTACTTAATAACTCATTGGAGGCCTATTGCCATTTAGATTTTTAATATCTGCGTCTCTCTGCGTCTGCATTTGTTTCATTCTTTCTTCCATTTCTTGATTAGCCGAATCAGAACCTTTCTTTGAAGCTCCTCGAATTGTTGTATCATTACTCATATCAATAGGTTCAGACATTTGTCCGCTAAATGCGGTGTCTAAATCAACATAATTATGCATTTGCCTCAAACCACCATTACCCTTTGCTTCTAATTCTTCTGGAGCTTGGTCTAAAAAACTATATTGATCTGAGACAATATTGCCTCCACCGAGAGAAAAAGCAAGCGGTTCCATGTTATTTTGTGTAGCTTGCTTAATTTCTATATCTTGTCTTGGTTTTAAATGTTGAATAATTTGGTCACCATAAAGGACCTTATAACTTTCGGATAACAACAATAAGGCAGGAACCCGAGTTACATTTTCTGGTAAAATTATTTGTTGTCCATTTTCTAAAATAATATAAGTTTTATTATTTGAATCCTTGGTTCTTTTATCAATGCAAATAAAATGCACATCTTTTTGAACTGTTGTCTTTGATAAAAGTTGTAAGTATTTATTAGAAACATCGCAATATTTACTATAATAGAAAATGCTACTCATCTTAATATAAAATATTATTCAATATATATTTAAATTCATTTAAAAAAAATGATTTAAATTTACAATTTAAATATAAAGATATATTAGATATAATGAATCCCAGACTCGAAGCTTTAAATAATAATAATAATTCACTTAGTTTCACACTAAGTGGTATAAATGTTAGCTTGGCTAATGCCATAAGAAGAACCATTTTGTCAGATATTGATTCTGTTGTGTTTAGAACAACCCCTAATAATCGTAATAAGTGTAATGTCATTTCTAATACTACCCGTTTAAACAATGAAATAATTAAACAACGATTAAGTTGCATTCCAATTCATATTAAGAATATAAGCGATTTTCCGTTGAAAAATTATATTATGGAAGTAAATGTAGAAAATACAACTGACACAATTATGTTTGTCACTACAGAAGATTTTACCATCAAGGATCTTGTTACTGGTAAACAATTGGATAAAGATAAAATTAGAGAAATATTTCCACACGACGAGTATACTGGATATTTTATTGATTTTGTAAGATTGCGACCCAAAATTTCAGATGAGATACCTGGTGAAAAAATACACTTGACTTGTGAGTTTGACATTGGAAATGCTAAGGAAGACGGAATGTTTAATGCGGTCTCTACTTGCGCATATGGGTTCACAATTGATAAAGATCTTCAGGATGTCGAACTTACAAAAAAAATTCAAACTTGGAAGGATGAAGGGAAAAATGAGAAAGAAATTAAGTTTGAATCCGACAATTGGAAGTTACTTGAAGGAAAACGTATATACAAAAAAGATAGTTTTGATTTTATCGTTCAATCTGTAGGTGTTTATACTGAAGCAGAAATTGTTAAAATTGCTTGTGGAATTTTGACAGAAAAGTTGAATAATGTTGAGACCTTAATTGTAAATGATAAACTTGAAATTAAGAATGCGGAAAACACAATGGCGAATTGTTTTGACATCATTCTTGAAAATGAAGATTATACAATTGGAAAAATATTAGAATATTTCTTACATAGTCAGTTTTATGAAAAGAACATCCTGACGTTCTGTGGTTTCAAAAAGATGCACCCGCACGATAATTATAGCATTATAAGAGTATCTTACAAGGAACCTGTTGAAAAATCAACAATAAAAGGTCATTTGAATGAGTGCATTAAACTATCTATTGAGTTATATAATAAATTAAAAAAGGATTTCGCAAAGGACTAATTGTTCTTTGAAACAAAATAATTATGTAAAATAATATAATTATATAAATTTATATTATTTATTTTTTTAAATTCTGCTTTCAGCTACAATGGTATCAATATTTCTCTTTCTCATTTGAAGATTTAAACAATACATCAATAAAGACGGGTGTAACTCGTTTACATACTTTTGAACAATCGTGTTTGTAATAAATAGTTTTTTCTCTCGAAGTTCGTTAATAAATTTTTGATGAAGATTAAACATATGTGTTCTATATTGTTCAGAAAATTCCTTTAGAGGCATCTCTTTTTTAACATAACACGCTATGTAATTGGAAAACAATGTATTAGTAAATAAATGAACTCTGTCTCTAAAATCTGAAAATTCTGGTTTATTTTCAGGATAAAATTTTAAGAATTCACCGACCCTTCCTTCCTTTCTTAAACAAAGATACTGATATTGCAACTTTGGTTGATTTCCTCTTAAATTTCTTACTTGCTCGTAAACCGGGTTACGAATTTTGCTTCTTTCACCAGTTATTTTGTTATGAAGTATAACTCCTACACAATCATAACGGGTATTCATAGAAGCATATGTTTCAATTAAATCAGCATATGTATTAAATGTATAATTCTCAGGGAACATAACGGTTGTACTTCTAAAGAATTCTTTGAATTGTCGAGTGTCATAGGCATCCACGTAGATTACATCATTTTCGTTTTTAATTAAATACACCGCAACTAGATACAACTGTGGTTTCTTAAAAGGAACAACAATTCTATTTTCGGGATGTTGAACAACAAAACTATAACAATATTTCTTATCCAAGTCAGTAAATTGCATATTATTTTCATAAGTAGCCTCAAAAAACATCTCTCTAAATGTTTTAGAATGTTTGTTTTTATAAAATTTGGATGTAGCGCCTACAGTATTACGTGTAGATATTTCCCAACCACCAGTTTCACCAACAGAAACGTCCCAAAATACATTTACCATTGTTCCTTCGACGAATTGTTCAAAAACAACCCCAGGTGTATCACAATTGTATTTTTGAATAAATTGCTCACAAGGGATAGATTTAGGAGGTGAAAATCCTACCACGTTATTTTTACTATTAAAAATTACCGAACGACACAACCCATAACTAGGTATTAAATCAACAGATAACATATTTTTATCATATCTTAAAACCTTGTATGCCGATTTATTAGATGTTCGTGATTGAATTATATTTAATTTTAAAAAATCACTATTAGTTGTTTGACCATTTAAAATTTCATTAAATCCCGTAATATTTGAAAGTATATATCTATTAGAATTCATTGACAATAATTATAATATTGTAATTAGTCTTTAAACTTTAATTTTATTGATTTTTACTTAAGCATAAAAATTTCTACTATAAATATAGAAACAATGTCTGAAAATAATAGTGAACCCAAAGAAACTAAAGAGCTTAACACTAAAATGGATGATACTCTATTAGAGTTACAATTAGGAGATGTTATAAAAATAACCAACCCATTAAACGATAATTTGAATAACCAAACTTTTTTTATTGATTACATTGATAAATCAAAAACCTATTTAATAAACACAGATACATTAGAGAGAATTAGACTTTCTATAGATACAGATGGAACAATTGGTGATGGCAACATAACAAAAATTGCTTTTTTAAGCAGAAATGATACTCCCAGTTATGCCAAACAAAATGATTTATTGCCTGGAAAATGGTTAAATATTTACTTTGAAGGTGATTATCCAGTAATTATTACCGGATTAATAACCAATTTAGAAAATGATATGATTGAAATTAAAACAATTGACGACGATGTTATATATATTAATTTTGATTACAAGGGTCTTCCTGAAGATTTACCAATTCAAATGATTGAACTTAGAGATAAACCAACTCAACCTTTGAGAGAAGACGAAAAAGAAGAAGCTTTAGAAAAAATCCCTGAATTAGAAACGGAAAAGACATTTGTCGACCCCGAAAAAATCCAACTTACAATTCCAGTTAAAGACATAAAAAATCAAATAAGAGAGTTTATTGTAAAGGCAGACCAAGTGCGTTTCGGCGATGAAGTTTTTGGTCCCATGCGTGATTTCGTTGATGTATCAACTAAAGGGGAACGTTATAGTATTGAAACACAAGTAAGCGATTTAATGGATGAACTTCTCTCTACAATTCCAAACCCACAAAGAACACCAAGAGTATTAAACAACATTCACATAATGATTGAGAGATTTAAACAACTGCGTCAAAATTTTTCACAATTTGATGATTATGGAAACGTTGAAGGAAAGTTAGTAAAAGGATCAGAATACAAGCCTTTGATTAAAAACTATTTTGAGGATTTAAATGTAAACTTGTACTGGATTTTGCCAGTCGTTAAAAATTATAAATACATTTATAACGGAGGAAACAATGATGACGATAATGACGATGTCATTAATGTTAACTTGGACAAAACTCTTGTTGACCTAAAGGAAATAATTGAAAACTATAAATCAAACAATATGCCTTCTGACCAAAATAAATATGCGGAATTATACCGAGAAATTGATAAAGCGTATACAGTTCCTTTTAAAGAATTGGAAGACGAAGATTTAAATGACACAATTTACGAATTGAAGAGTAAAAATAATATTAACGTTCTAATAAACAATCTTGAGGATTTTTATTCTTCAGTTTATAGCAACGATGCTGTTAGAAGTAGAAGATTTGTTATACAAAAATATAATACTGGCTTATCTAAATTAGATACAGTTGATTCAACTGGTGCACGAATGGTAACAGTTAGAACAAATATGACCCCAGATGACAATATGAGCATTAAATCGGTTGTATTTTTACCAGAACCAGTAATTAGGTTCTCTAAAATAAATTTGCCCGGAACAAACATATTGGATAAGGTTAATTTGAACAACGCATTTTTAAATTATTGGGAATTTTTAAGAAAAAATACAAATGTGAATACCAATTTTATTGACAATTTAGATAATGACATTGAGTTTAACGAAGAAAATTTTGCGAATAATGTAAAAGAATATATATTGAATTTGCCCGAAAAAACTGATTTAACAACAAATGAATTGTATCATAAATATCTAAAACATATTATTCCAAAAACGCGTATTCTTTTTAATTTAATGAAAAAATATATAACTGAGAAGTTGTCAATTGTCGAAGTGGTTTCTTATTTGGAACCATTTTTGGTTTATTCAGATGATTTAACGTTTAATCAGTATATTGAAATTGTTGACTTTATTGATAAAAAAATTTCAGAATATAATACAAAATTTACTGAACGTTCCAGAGCTTTTCAATTACTCGCAAATGTTTCTTCAAGAGTTGCTTATAACTCACGAGCATATCCTATTTTCGAAAGTCTTGAAAAACGTGTAGATATTATTATTGACGGTTATAATGTTTCAGAACCTGCTTCTTTTACAAATTCTGAACTTTTAAGAAAAATAACGATGATGGATTGTGCGATGTTGTATACATCTGCTCTCTCTATACAAAATTTTTCTTTAATGTTTCCATCTGAGTTTTCTACTCTATTTGAACAAGAAAAGACTAAACTTGATGACAAATTAAAAACAAAAGAAGAGAACAATAAATGTAGAACAGTAACTATAGCAAAATATTATAAATCAATTGATGAGTTAAAACAAGATGATGATAAAATTATTTATTTTGATAAAAAATATGATAAAACCAATTATTCTATATTAGGAGATAAAGATGGTTATGAAAAACAAGTTCTCACAATGTCTCCTGAGGATTTGAAGAACTATATTTTGAATGATTTAATTACAAAAAAACACATGCTTGAAGCAGATGCTGAATATTTAGCTAATTCTCTCGTAAATGGTCACAAAGAAGTAATTGATGGTCAGTTTTGCATACTTTATTTAGGATATAACCTACAAGCTAATAAAGAAATTAACTATTATATTCGTAAAAATAATAAATGGGAATTAGACCCTGAATTGAATGAAGAAAATATTAATACTGACCAAGACTCTGTATTATGTGACCTTCAAGAAAAATGTATTTCTACTACTAAAAACAATTCTGAAAAATGCGAAACGACACAAACAAACGAGTTGGGGTTGCAAACAAATCTTTTAAAGGATGTTATAAATGAATTTGACGCAAAATATAAACTATCAAATGAAGAATTAAAAAAAACTATAACTGACCATTATGATTACCTTAAATTAATAAATGACAGATTAACAAATATTGAAACCAATAATTTATTGAAATATAATAATCAAAAATTTAAATTAGGTTCGTTAGTTGAAGTAGATGAAACTGGAAGACCAACATCACCCTATAGTAAATTATTAAGTATTATCAACGGACAAACGGACTTTTCTAAGAAGCAACAATACATTGTAAACTTTGTTAATTCATTTACAAGAAAAGCAGTTGAAGGATACGGGGTTTTAAATGAAAAAGAGACCGAACATTGGTTATATTGTAATAAAAGTGATATTCCTATCTTACCTACATTTAAGTTTGAATTGGCAAAAGCATTTGTTATTGGAGGGGAAGACGGTTATAGAGTTACTTTGGAACAAATTAAATCTACAAACGGTCAAGCGAGTGACGATGGTGATTGGTGGTGTGATAAGTATTCTGGTTGGTCCATATGTCCTGTAGATTTTGACGTTGAAGAAGGATACGAAGATGGTTTTAGAGTTTCTACAAGAGCAATTATGGAGGAAGACGCCGGAAACAAAGTTATGTTAGCGTCGGCGTCCAACATCATTAAATATATTACACCTGAAACCAAAATGATAATCAATGTTGTAAATTCTATGTCTGTTGCGATGGGAATAAATATTGAAAATCAAAAGGAGTTTATTATTAACACTGTATTAGATTCAATCAAAGAAAAGGTTGAATCCGAAGATGATTACAAAGATAAAGTTAGAGGGATGGCCGAAAAAGGAAAAAAAATTATGTCGTATAAAGATTTTTATAATAGTGCTATTTTATATTACACATTAGGTTCATTTTTAATTTCCGTTCAAACATCTATACCGTCAGTAAAGACCAGAAAAACACATCCTGGTTGCGTTAGGTCCTTTACAGGTTATCCGTTTGAGGGACAAGGCGATTTAAGCAGTCTTACCTATATAGGATGTGTCGCATACGATATTCGAGAATCAGGAGAACCTTGGAATGTATTAAAGGGTAAAAAAATAGAAGTTGTTAATAAGAGAATAAAGGCTTCTATTGATGATGTGCTTCTCGACAATATAGAAGTTAAAAGAAGATTTGAGGAAAAAACTATATTTTTACTAACCAATGCTTCTACAGAAATACCTGAAGAACACGATATAGCAAATTGGAGTCATTTCTTACCACCCTTGGCAAAAATTAACATTAAACATTTAGTTAATATTTCACCTGAGTTTAAAAAATCATTGATTAGTGATTTAAGGTCTGGTTCAATTAACCAAAGGGACAAGATACTTGTAGTAAATTCAAAAATATTTCATTTCTCTCTTGCTTTAATAGAGAGAATTCAGGAAATTGTTAAAAAGAGTAAGTTGCTTCTACATACATCAAACAACGAACCTTATTTAGAAAACGCGTGTTGTGAAACCAAAGAAGGTGAAAAAACTCTCTCTTATTTCTCAAACAAAGATTCCAGAATTAGCGAATATAATGAAATAGTTTTAAATTTATCTAATATTATTGAGGATGTTACAAGTTATTCAAAAGCAGGGATGTTTTATAGTAATATTAATACCAAAAATGTTTATCCAACAATCTCTAATGCGTTTAATGAAAAAACTATTTATTTGGCGTTTATTCGTTTTTGTAAGTTTAATTCTTTAATGCCCATACCGCAAGATTTACTACCATTGTGCACAGATAAACCTGAATCAGCATTAATCAGTCCAAAT
>Ga0222715_10005900_pt1 | contig 10393 bp, 28 predicted proteins | sample C33_9DmetaG_FD_165056 | JGI IMG/M metagenome (GOLD analysis project Ga0222715, IMG submission 165056) | Estuarine water microbial communities from San Francisco Bay, California, United States - C33_9D | ecosystem: Environmental > Aquatic > Marine > Unclassified | place: USA: California... | reverse complement strand
TTTGTTGGAATGTCAACCACTTTTAGAAAAATGGTGCCGTCACACGGACTCGAACCGCGGACCTGATGATTACAAATCAACTGCTCTACCAACTGAGCTATGACGGCATATTGTATCATTGATTTTTTAAAGTCTTTATTTCTTCTTCTAGCGTCTTTACTCTGGCAGCTAGATCACCTACTAAAACTGATAGCTCAGTATTGTTCAAACTTAGCTCGTTTGGTTCACTGATTCTCATATATTCCCAATAAGGCATACGCTTATCATTGTCGTTCATCAAAGCACCTTAATTCCTAATGCCCAATTCTCAGCAGCGTCTTCAACATAGTGAATTGACTTGCCAGGAAACCGTTCTTCATTGAACACAGTATCGCCTTTGAGATACTGTATGCCATATCCATTCTCATCTTTAAACACCTCAGCACGAAGCATGTTAGGTGCTTGTTCATGAAAATAAGTGCTAATCTGTATTTTCATTTTTCAGTTGCTCCAATCTATCTTCCATCCAGCTAATTGCTGTATAGATATGTCCTGTAGCTTGAGGTCTTATCTGACTACGAGCATACTCAATTTCTTTTTCAAGAACATTTATAACAGTTGTATTAGTCACCATCTTCATTATACCTTTCCACAAACATCATTGCGACATTATGATTTTTAAATGTGCTTACAAATTCTATTAAAGAGTTTTTATGATGTATCCAAATCTCGTAACAACCTTCTCTTTCGTGTATTCTGGCGTGGTTGTCTTTCGTGTTGAAAGGAAGATTTGGCACCATCAGAAAAACTCCTAAGTAAGAAAATAGAGGGGAAGGGATTCCCCTCTATATATCAAATCTTAGAACTTCATCGAAGTGGAAACACCAATCACAGTGTCTTGATATTCTCCGTCTCCGTCTGTATTCATCTTAACATAAGGGTTAAGAGCGATACCACGTAACTCAGTGTTGTAACCAACTTGAATCTCTACGTTAGTTACTTCAAGTCCGTCAACATCTACGGTTGGCTTAATGCCAGCATAAGCATTCATCCAGTCTACTGTTACACTTGGCTCGGCGGTCAATGTTCCAGCATCTACTGCATAGAAAGTGTCTGTACCAAGAGTAAGACCCATGCCGTATGGGAGAACGCCAGATGTTGGATTCTCAGCAAGTGCTGCTGTTGAAAAACATGCTGCACATGCCGCAGCGGCTACTAACTTCTTCATTTTTGACTCCTTTATGATTTGAAGAAGACAGGGAGAGACCGAAGTCTCTCTTCTGTTTCCAGGCGTCCTGCCACACCCATAGGAACTATGCTACGAGAGCAAAATCCTCAGATGCAAAATTATCGTTTGCATTTAGTTTGTCGGTCTTTACGGAACCACTCGATAACTCCAGTTCTCTATTGTCTGCCTGTCGATCCTGTTTCGTCCCCACAGAAGCACACTAGCGAGGCGATGTGCTTGTGGTGGAGACGATGGGTACTGCCCCCATGTCCAGTTCAGTTTTCAAGTCCCTTCAACGTTATGTAGTATATATACTATCTTTTATCTTGATTGTCAAGCGATTTTTCAGTTTCTTCCCATGAAGTTTTATTTCCGAAACCCGCTTCTGGTTTGTAAATCTTATTGCCATCACCATCATATTCCCATTCACGGTCGGCTGGATCAAGTTCAATGTTGATATGTTTTTTATTCATGAGTAAATTCTTTAATCATAGGGAATACCTTTGCTATCTCTAGAGCACACAAGAGTGCTATTAGACGATGTTCCTTCTGTGTAGATGGATCTGTACGAAGTTCAACATAGTGTATCCAGCTACGAATCGATCCATTCATATAGAGTCGTGAACGAGTATTACCTTCAGGCAACACTGCTCGTGCTTGTTCTTTAGCAATACCCTTTTCAATAGCCCAATTATATGCCATCTTTGCTGTTTCTATCACAGCCATTTGCTTATTTGCCCACTCGTCTTCGAGAGTCATGTCTTCGTTTTCGATACTGTTTTGACGATTCTTAGTATCTTGTAGACGTGCTTCTCTAATCATAAATTCATTGTCAAGGCTACGAACGTCAGCATATCGTTGACTGAACTCTTGAAAACTAAAACTTCTATGACGTAATATCTGCCTTGCTATATCACGAGTCGTTTCAATCTCTAAACAAGCACTCACCATTTCAAACGGCGACCAATGCTTATGTTTAGCGAGATATCGAATTAACTTCTCAGCAGTCGCTTCATTGTTTTGATTGGCTGGATTTGAAACTCTGGCTGCATAAGCAATCATGTCTTGTAGAGATTGTGGTTTTGGTTTCTTAATCCCTTCTATATCTCTAAACCATTTTTCAGGTGACTGGCTGTAGCTGATTAATTTGACCATCATTCACTCTCTCCATTCTACGGGCTTTTCGTTTTTGTCTCTGTAACAATCTCTTAGCACGAAGACGCTCTTTGGCATCCTTCTGTTCTTTATATATCTGTGACTTGGCTATGATTTTCCTTTCTCTACGGCGACTCCTCGCTGCTTTGTCTCTCATCATACGACCAGCAAGTGATTCTTTTTCAAAGATTGGATTGTCTTCAGTCATGATTTCTCCGTTTTATTTTCGAGATATTTTTCATTTTCTAGTGAGATTTCGGATTTATAGTCCAAAGGAGGTAAAGTTTTTATCATATTTCTTTTCTCTAATTGCTCGTAAATATCCTCCCAAGGATTTCTTATTGCTAATTTCAATACTAATCTATCATGAGGCACTGGTTCAACAGAATGTGGTTGAGCACCAACGTCAATGAGTGCGCTTTCATATGTATGTTCAATATCATTTATATGAATAGTTGCCTGACCCTTTTCAAGTAAATTAAAATTAATGCCAACAATTCTATCAATGTCAATATGTTTTGGTAATAGTGTATTCTTTTCTTGAAAACTAAATCTAGGACGAACGTCCATATCATTTAGACCCAAATCATTTATTATTTTTTTAACAGACTCAGGTTTGTCAAATAACTTCAACCAAAAATCAAATGTATACCCCAGACCTCTATGTACTTTAGCACGATGTTTGTTATTAACAAAATAATTTCTAAGAACCTCTATGTCTGGATGATAATTTAAATGACAGAACATTATTTGAATCTATGTTCAGCGTATATTTGATAATCGGCTTCGGTAGCTTGTGGGAATGTCTTCATTTTATCTGGCATGGGTACAAAATTAGTCCATCCTGTTGATACATTAATTTTATTTGATATTTTTTTCAAAAGATTTTGACCTCTATCTGGCTCAAATGTGAATATTGCTCTAGTAAGATCGCTCTTATTTTCACGCAACCAATTCATTTGATTAGTTATTATAGAAACAAACGGTGTTTTATAATTGTCTTTATTAGAAGATAGTGTGTGGGATCTTAAATTTAAATCATACCAGCTACGAGTCATGACTCGAACTGTTCCTTCTTCGAAGAAATGATCTTGTATACAAGAGAACGCTACAATTTTATCATTCTGAAATACCAAAGTCCAATATAGATACCTATCGAAGGTTTTCCTCAAAGGTATAAACCAGTGTTTACTTCTACGATCATAAGTTTCAATCAAATGATCTAGATATTCAATAAACTTATCTTCATTCCCTTTGATAGGTCTAATGTCGTCATACATTTAAATATTCCTATTAGAAAAACGAACTATCATCCCTCACGAACTCAGTTCTCTTGTTCTCGTATCCGTTAGCGAACACGACCACATCTCCTTCAAACACTTCTGCCTCAAATCGGCGGTCGTTATTGACATGGACAAAATCAACCTTCCAGACTTTCTGGGCACGGTTGTATTCATCCCCTCTAAAGCCTACAAAGTGAACTGCCATAATTATCTCCTATGAGAGCTTGTCGTTCCAGAACATTCTTGACAGTCTCCGAATACGAATGAGAGCCTCTAACTCAGATATACCAAACCGCTCTCTTGCCCATTCGATTATATCTTTTTGAACTTCTTCTTCAAATTCTGTCATCTAATTAATCCTTTGATGCACGAATGAGATAGCCAATATCAGCGTCTTTAAAGTCGCCCTTTTCAATCCAGAAACGAAACGCTTTACAATCTTCAAAACTTTCCGCACAACGATTCTCAAATTTGCAGCCATCACATGGTATTTCACGCTTGTTGGTTGGAGTATTTAACTCTAGTTGAGAAGCGGTTGATTTACCAAAAGACACTTCTGATTCGTAGGTAGAAGCGAGATCAATCAAATTCATAACAAAGTTCCTTTTGATTCGTTTTCATAACTATAATATATCGATTCGTGTGATAAACGTCAAGAACTTTTTTAATTAATATTTTCCTCTGCCTTTTTCGTATGCTTCGGCTTCGAGTAGCATCTGCTCCTCTGTCTTTCGATCTTGCATACCTCGTTTACACGCTTCGAAAGCTCCTTTATTTGAGAGATATAGACCACAGTCACCATAAACAGGAGTTAAAGGCGCACGGGGTCCTTGTGCTTGTTGCTCTTGTCTATCCATACTTTCACCAACCTTCGAACCCACCATTCCACCTATAGCAGCACCGGCTATCGTTGCTGCTGTTCGTGTACTGCCCTTACCTATTGTATTACCGAGTAAACCACCAGCAGCAACACCTACAGCAGTAGCACTATCTTGATTGCGTAACTGACAACCACTAATAGCCAATGCGACAACTGATATTAATAAAACTTTTTTCATCTGATTAACTCCTTCACAATCTCAAGAACTCTTTGCTGTTTCCTTTAGCAATGTATTTATCGCTAGGTTTGTTGTTTGATACCCTATTACTAGCATAGAATACAGGTTCTATATCTTTTTCTCGACATATCGATTTTACTTGTTCTATCTGATGTTCGTTGAAATCGAATATTATCATTTGCCATTGAATATTTACGCCCATCTCTCTACCTAGCATCATAGCATCATAAATTAATTGGCTATTTTGATTTTTTCTGTATAAGTTACTAACTTCAGGTAATCCGTCTAGCCCAAAAATCCAATGTATGTTTTTTCCACTAAGGGCAAACGCTTTTTTGTACCAACCTATATTTTTTTGATGTGCAGCGGTGTTTATGTTAAATTTTGTATAAGGGTATTCGTTAGAACATATTTTTAGTATTTCATAAAATTGCGTGTGATAAACAGGATCGGAAATCTGACCGCATAAAGAAATGCTATGTTTAAAAAAATCACACAATTTTCTAAAATCATCTAGCGGTATATCAAACGAAGCTGAAATTTTTGCCTTCATTGCTGCTTTTCTTTGAGGATTTTTGCTATGTAAAGTTGCCCGCATACATAAAGAACAAGCAAGTGGACATCTGTATGTTAAATCAATATTAGCAGTCGCATAGAAGGCTTGATGATTAACATAAGAGTCATGTTCCGCATTTCTGTTTACATCTTGTTGGAGCATTGTGCTGTTCCTCAGCAAGTATTCTTCTAAAATTTTGCCATTGTTCAGAATAAACGATGTCCTCAACAGAGTCATTGTTTGCTAATTTTAATTCTTCATCATGTAGTCCTAATTTTTCGTATTCTTTGATAAGTCTTATATTATCATCAAGCCAACAGCACGGCATTAAATATCCAGTAGAAGTATATGCAATACCCATAGTTTTCATAGCATCTGGCGTTTCTTTTTGTTTTTTAAAACGTTCTGGAAAACACCTTGGTTCTAATTTAGTCACCTATTACTCCTTACGCAATCTTTTTATACTCGTCATACCAAAACTGAGATGACTTTCGAAGCGAATCATTTGCCTCTCTTATATATTCTAATGTGTCGATGATTAATGTTTTGCGTTGTTTGTCGCACTTAGAGTTACCAGAAAACGCTTCATTCTCTATGTAGTTCAGAACTAAGTCTATGTATGGACAAGTATTAGGCGGAATATCTGGCGCACCAGCTTTTATTTTTTCAATGCGCTTACTCTTTTGAGTGATACGAGCCATTTGATTCTCCTAGGCTACTTGAAACCATTCAGGCACATCACGCTTTGACCAAACCATCTTAAAACGGTCTTGTTTTGTTTGATAGAATGCACGATACGATTCTACAACATCATCCATCATACACTCTGGATTAGACTTCATCGCTAATGGATGCTTAGTTTGATTGCCGAATAAAGATATGTTCTTAGGCAATCGCTTTAGTGGCTCACGCAATAGAGTATCTGTGCTATGCACTTTACCATAACGATATGTATACTCGTCACAGAGAGCAGTGAAGTGCTCGTAGTGCCAGAAATAGTTCATGGAGTTTTTCATAGTCCAGACGGTGCATGGATGCGACTCGTGGACATTCTTGTAGAATATACTTTCTCGCTCGTCAGGTAGTTTGAAGTATTTTGACATACGCTTGCCAGATTTAGATGGACGTAATTCCATAGTGCCATCTAAGAGACGATGTGTCGTAGAAAGCATTTGTGCAGACTCGACAATCATTTTGACTACATGCTTGTCACACTGTAGTCTTGCTGCCTCGAAAGGATCTTTTGAGAGAACGAAAATGTTCAATCTACTAACTCCTCTCGGATATCATAATCAAAGTCCCAACGAGTTTCGATTGTATCTAGCTTTTCTACGAAAGCCATCGCTTTCTCTCTTGTAGAAAATAACTTATCAATCTTAAATGTATTTTCGTACTTGAGATTGGTGCAGTTGATATAGAATACTTTCATTTATTTTCCTTTCTATAACTATAATATAGCGATTCGGGAAAAGAATGTCAAGCACTTTTTTTAATTATTTCAAAATCAGGATCGTTTTCAATAGCGACCCAACGAAAATCTCCAGTTGGGCTAAACACCATAGCAAAAGGACCTTTTAGCCCTTGATGTGTAGTGGTAAAAAGTTTATCTCGAATCTCGCTGATCCAGAATTCAGTACCAAACTGCTGAACACGATTCTTACCGTGTTTGCTACGACCTTTGAGTTCTATTTTGTCGCCTACTTGCATTGTACTGATCCAGTTCGAATCATTCGCATCCAGAATTCACGGGCTTCAGCAACAGGCATATCTGATTGCACGCCAAGATGGTCATCATGGACTTGATCAACAAACACGAGTTTGCCATCTGGTCGAGGATGAAAAGTTGTAATAGTTTTAGTTTTTTCGTTTATTAACTTAAAAACTTTTTGCATAACACTTCTTTCTCGATTCGTTTTCATAACTATAATATAGCGATTCGTGAGGTAAATGTCAAAGACTTTTTAAAAATAATAAATACGATAAAGAAATTTAAATCAGGAGTTGATTATGGCTGTTAAACAAACTTTAACATTTATTCCTTCAAATGCGACATATAAAAATATGGAAGAAATTGAAGCAGCTTCTATGGCTGTATGTCCAAGCAGTTTTCATGATTATTTAGATAGTTGGCGAGCCAGTTATGTCGCTCAATCGTTTTTTGATATTGAAACTCAAACATTTACAGTAGTAAAAAACTGGGTTTTTACTGAAGATTATGATTCGTATAAGTCAGGTGTTTCAGACGGAGAGAAAATTTATTCTGCTTATACTGAAGCAGGTTGGACTATCAAAGTGGAAGAAGAATATCTCGATCTTCGTTAACTATTTTGCCAAGCAAGAACGAGCGTCTTAGCGATAGGTATCATATCTTTACCGTATCTATTCTCTATCAGTTTGTAGAATAGTTCTTCGTCAAATTCGACTTCACATGTTTCACAAGTTTTTATAAATTTACGTGTGAATTCATTGAGTGTCATATCTGACATTACTTCTTCCTACCCTTTTTACGATTCTTACGCTTTGTTGAACCAATCTTACGTCGACCTTTACCGACGCCATTTCTACCAGTGTTTGCCATATTTTAATCCTCGTTATGTGGCACAACATGCCATCTTTTATAACCACGACAATATTCTTCTGCTTGCTGTTCAGTGTCAAACAAAAGCAATTCGTCATTCTTTTTTATATAGTCTTTATCATAAAAGATACCTTCTTTTTCGCCGATAAGATACATTATTTTATATGGCATTATCGTTTACACTCCTCATAAGAACTAAGTGTATCAGATAACTCCATTCCAGCAACAAATGATCCAGCCATTAGCCAAAATATTATAATTGTAAGTTTCATTATCGCCTCATCTTTGCTATTGCTTCAGCGTCATCTTCTGAAAACACTGGTACCATATTCGATTTATGCATTGTAGCAATACCAAGAAGTTTACGATTGCCACTATACACATTCGGTTGTTTCTTAGCACTACCAGGATGATACCCAACACTAATGCCCTGGCTTGGAATGGCAGGGGAAGAAGGAATCGAACCCTCGCTATTAGTTTTGGAGACTACTGTGCTACCACTGACACCATTCCCCTTGTAACCCATCTTCTTGAGAAACTTAGCATAAGACGCATCTGATGCCTGCTGTTTCTTGGACCTCTTCTGTTTACGACTCTTTGTATTTGTTGTCGTCCAATACGCAGGTAACAGATGCATACTCATGATATTCTCCCTCACATGGATTTTTCATATTACATCAAATATAGGAGCGTGTCAAGTATTTTTAGGCTTTTATTCTAGGTCCGCCAGGCGGTAAGTTCATCTTTTGCATCCATATTAAATCATTTGATATTTCACCAACGAAACAAGCAAATCCCAAAACAGGATCTATTCCAACAAAGACAACGCTATCTTGTCTTCCGTATATAATAGAAAGAATGTCAGCAGATTCAGTAGACGTAACGCCTCTTGCGATTGGTATATAGCCTTCGTTATCTATGAAGTTTATGACTTTTTCTGTTTTATCACATAGTAGGTCAGTCGGCATGTTAAATGACGTATCGTTCGCATGTCCGATTGTAGCATAAAAAATGAAATAAAAGATTGTGATTACGGATAGTATTCTAAACATTGTGCTTCTCCTTGAGACATTGCTTACTATACTCTACCCATCTTTTTACGAGCATATTGTCTTTGTGTATTTCAGCGTTTTCAAATCTACGAATCACATATTCACATGCCTCTTTACTTTGGCCATGGGGTGAAAGATATGTTTCCCAATCAGACATTGTATTTCTCCTTGTACTGAACTCTGAGGTCGACAAATTGTTCTATAAAGTTATCACGTTTTTCAACGAATATTTGTGGTTCAGAACCGTCTACAGCAATAATAATCGCTGTACGACTAATTGGAATCTGTGTACGTTCTTCATACATTACAGCATAGCAAGAAGCCTGCATGAAGTAGTTAGATATCCAGTCCTTCTTCTTGGGTTTACGGGCTGTCTTAAAGTCTATGATTGAGAGTTTCCCGTCAAACTCAGCAATACAGTCAACTCTACCTGCTGTTTTCAAAAAATCAGAATACAGAGGTGCTTCTAGGTAGTGAATATTGTCTACATATTTATCTAAAATGGGCTGTATTTGCTGAAAGGAAAAGATATTTGCGGGCATCTGACCCTGTAGATAGTTTGGGTCGTTATTCAGATAGTCTTCACATATCTTGTGAATAGACGTGCCACGTCTTGATGCTTGAGTCGAAATCTTGTTCGCTTCTTCTTCACCAACACGATTACGCCAAGCGATAATACCAGCTTTGCTGTATTCTGAGAGAATTGTTGTGACAGACGGATAGGCGTTTCCATCGGGTGTGTTATACACTCGACCGCTATCCGTTGTCTCTGCGATTAACTCCTGCAATACAGGAGCATCAATATGATTAAAATGTTTCACTAATCAAGTCCTAGTTTGGACCTCGCTATAATATAAGACTTAACAAGGTCGGATCTCACAATGTCTTCTGGGAGAAACTCGATAAAATCGAACTCTCTCATACTATCTATAATCTTTAAAAAATCTCTCAGACCACTTAACTCTTTTTTACGTTCACTCGTCAAGTCATCTTGGCGAACATCGCCGCAGAAGATGATTCTACAGTTCTCTCCAACTCTTGTCATAATCGAATGAAGTTCCATAGCACTCATGTTCTGTACTTCGTCAACAATGATAATACAATCGTCTAGCGTGATACCACGAACGAATGACGTTGACATAAACTCTACTATATTTTTTGTTTTTAAAACATCGTAGGCATCGCCACGATTATATAACTTACTTGCAATATCATAATATGGTGCTTCGTATACCTTCATCTTTTCTTTTTGATTGCCAGGTAAGAATCCCATATCTCTTGTTGGTACAACTGATCGAACAATGAAAATCTTTTTCTGTTGTTTCTCTTCCAGTATTGTTCGAAGTGCTAGGTACATAGCAATGAATGTTTTGCCTGTACCAGCGATACCATGAAGCATTAAATGAAGACCGCTTTCCCAAGAGTCGAATACATCTTCTTGTGCTACGGTCATTGGTTCAATGTTCGAAAGTTTAAAGTTCCCTCCTACGGTTAGGTTCCCAGA